>Ga0206813_1022_pt1 | contig 49266 bp, 43 predicted proteins | sample Alteio_BWOrgCont_92_FD_152856 | JGI IMG/M metagenome (GOLD analysis project Ga0206813, IMG submission 152856) | Enriched cells from forest soil in Barre Woods Harvard Forest LTER site, Petersham, Massachusetts, United States -... | ecosystem: Environmental > Terrestrial > Soil > Temperate forest >...
GTACCATTCTACTGTGCCGCGCAGGGTTTCACCGTCCGTCAGAACTACTGCTACCGGCGTACGGGCTTGCATTTGCTTTACGAAATAGAAATTCTCGGCGTGGGTTTGCTCCGGCGGGGCTGGCTTCTTGCGCTGCGGCGGAGCGGCTTGCGCTTGCGGCCCATGGGCGGGGCGCTGCGGGAATTGCTCCTTTACCTCGGTCAGGGACGTACGAAAAAGTTTTCGGTTCACCATCGGGGACTCCTCAGAAACTTTATGCTGTTTAAGATTCCTGTGCATAGCACTTGGTTTCAGCAGATTTCAAGAAACTTCTGCAAACACGCTGGGCGAAATTTTTCAGCGAACGCTCATCGAGGCTGCGACGGCGTCGAGGCCGATTTGACGGCCTACGTTGCGGCGCAGGCGAGCGGAGAGCTGGTCTAGGCTCGCTGTTGCGCGGGCTACCCAGCCGAGTTCTACCTTCTTGCCGAGGTCTTCTAGCTCACGCCGGAGGTCTGGATTGCGCGACGCGAGTGCTTTCGGGTTGACGGACAACTCGAGCAGGTCGGTGAGAAGACTATAGAACAGCTCCAAAATGTTTTCAAACGATTCCTTCTCATGCTTGGCGAGCTGCGCGGTGGTCTTGAAGATGTCGCGAAAGTTTCGGCCGTCGACGGATTGCTCGATCAGTTTCAGAACGTCACGGCGCAAGCGCTTGGATTCGTCAAGATCGAGGGCCAAGGCCGCGCCGGGATTGCCTTCGCTTAGCTGGGCTGCCAATTTTCGTTCGGCGGGCTTCCATTCGCTGCGGGTGGCCAGGAATTCTTCCATTTGGGTGGATTCCACCGGCGCGAAATGGAATTGCAGGCAGCGCGAGCGGATTGTCGACGGCAGAGAATCCGGCTTCGGAGCCGTCAGGATCAATGTGCTGGTGTCTGGCGGCTCTTCGAGGATCTTCAGGAAGAGATCGGCGTCGGTCCAGCGCATGGTATCCGCGCCATCGAGAATAAAAACGCGGCGGCGGCCTTGCGGGCGGAAGTTCGCGGCCTTTTGAACGGCGCGCAATTGGCCCACGCGAATCATTGGACGAGCCACCGGAGTCAGCCGGCGCGCCGGATCGGGCACGATGGCCCAAACATCTGGATTGGTCTGCAGGATTAGCGGCACACGCTCGACCATGGCGGCGTCGGCGCCTTCACCGCGCTCGGTCAAGCCTTGCACGACGAGCGTTTCGGTGTCGGCCAAGCGGGCGATTTGCCGGCAGGAGTTACATTCGCCGCAGAAATCGTCTTTTAGGCGCTCGCAGTTAGCGGCTTGCGCGAACAATCTGGCTAGTGTGAATTTGCCGATGCCTCGCGGGCCGGTAAAAAGTAACGCGCTGGGCATGCGCTCGCGTCGCAGCATGCCGCGCAGGGCGGAGACGATTCTTTGATTGCCGAGAAATTGATCGAAGCCCATTTTTGATCAGCCTGCTTTTCTTGCGGCGAAAATTTTGGAATCTAGTGCCGTCAGCACTTGTGTGTGAATCTCATCGGCCGGGCGCATAGTTTTGCGCGCTTCGTCGAAGCACTCAATCGTAATCCAGTTCGGGGCTTGGGCAAGCCCGTCATAGACCATCGCTGCCGTGGTTAGATGCGCCACATCCGACTCCAGGATGTCGCGCTTTAGATTTGTGTAGCCGCGCGGATCCTTCGCGGCAATTTGGCGATACGCCTCCGTAGCCGGCACGCGGAGATAAATGACCGCGTCTTCTTTTGGAAGCGCGTAGATTTCGTATTCGAGCTTGGGAAGCCATTGTAGAAACTCATCGCGTTGCTCGCTGGGGACGCGGGCGCCTTGATGAGCGAGGTTCGAGGCGATGTAACGATCGGCGACTAGCGTTTTGCCGGCGGCTAGAATTGCTTCCATCCTGGGCTTGGCTTCGAGGCGATCGCCGGCGTAGAGCAGTGATGATAGATGCGCGTCGACGTCATCGTTGGTGCCGAATTCGCCATTCAGGAAGCGGGCTACCAGGTTGCCGAAGAAGCCGTCGTAACGCGGGAAGCTGATGCGTTCGTGCGGAAGATGGCGGGCGGTTAGCGCAGTGGTCAGCAGGTCGAGCTGGGTGCGCTTTCCGGAGCCGTCGATGCCTTCCAGGACTATGAATTTGCCGCGCGGCGTCATTCGTGGTGGACAGTCTAGCATACTGGATTGGGGCGGGCTGCGGAGACGGCTGGGGTTGAAAGCGGGTTGCTGGATTTGGTGATGTTCGATGCGAAAAATGCGCTTAGGCGCTGCTGCCCCGCCTATAAATTGAGGGCGCTCCCTCGCGGCATCGCGGAGGCGAAGACTTCAACAAGTCGCGAGGCTTCGGCGTATTATCCGGGGCCGTTATTTCCAAACTTCTTTATCCAGCTGAATTGTTGCGCGGAGTAGGACGTTTGCGCCATTGGAAATGTCTTGCGGGCGCGAGAACTCCGCCGGCGCATGGCTTATGCCACCTATGCTGGGGATGAAGATTACGGCCATCGGGGCCAGGCGGCCGATGCTTTGGGCGTCGTGGGTGGCGCCGCTCGGCAGCGACTTGGTGCTGAGATTTAACTGCTTGGCGCTGGATCCAATGAGTTGCCGCAGGCGTGGGTCGCAGAGTGCGGGTTTGTCGTCGATTACTGGCTGAAAGCTGAATTTGGTGCCGCCGGCTTGGGCGATTTTCTGGGCTTCGTCCTGCATTTTGCTGAATAGCATTTCTATGCGGGATTGCTCCAGGTCGCGGACGTCGAGGCCGAGGATTACTTTGCCGGAGACGATGTTATAGGCGCCCGGAATGGTTTGAATTTTGCCTACGGTGGCTACCTGGCGGCCGGGAATGCTGGTTACGATTTGATTTACGGCTTGGATGAATTTTGCTGCGGCTAGTAATGCGTCGTGACGCTCGTTCATCGGAGTGGTGCCGGCGTGATTGGCTGTGCCTTCGATGGTTACGTCCCAACGCGAGTTCCCTACGATTCCTTGGACTACGCCGATATCGATTTTTTCTGCGGCTAGAGTGCCGCCTTGCTCGATGTGCAGCTCGAGATAGGCGAAGATGTCGGCGGGCTTGCGGCGGGCTGCGGAGAGATGGTCGGGATCGCCGCCTATGAAGGCTATTCCTTCGCGTAGCGATTTGCCGCTGCGTGTGGACTGATTCAGATCTTGCTCGTGCAGCTCGCCGGAGATGGCGCGGCTGCCTTGCAGGCCGCCTTCTTCATTTTGGAAGATCAGGACTTCTAGGGGATGCCGCAGTTGAACGTGGGATTCCATTAGGGTCTGCGCTACTTCGATTGCTCCGAACGAACCGACGATGCCATCGAAGTTCCCGCCTAGCGGGACGGAATCCACGTGCGAGCCAATGATCAGTGTGGGCAACTTGGGATCGCCGCCCGGGAGGCGGCCGGAGATATTTCCTGCGGCATCGATTGTGGTGGTGAGTCCGGCGGCGTGCATAAGGCTGATCGTGTATTCGCGGCCCTGCTTGTCGGCGTCGGTGTAGGCTACGCGGCTTATGCCGGCGACGGGATCTTTGCCGATCGCGCCCATGGCTTCGATGTGTTGCCGCAAGCGATTGGAATTGATCGATGGAGACGACTGCGGTTGGAGATTGGGCGCCGCGAGAATAAGCGCCGCGAGCAGCAGGATGGATTTGGCGCGCGGGTGGTTGAGTTTCAACGCGTGAATGTTTCGCATGGGGCGCGAGTGTCTCACTTCTGCGAGAGTTTGCACAGCGTTGGGACCGGGAGCTTCACGGTTACGGCGCGTCGACGCTATGCCTCGCGGAGCAATTCTGTGCGGTACTTGGGCGCGAGGAGCATCGCTTTTTCGATGAAGGCGGCCTGCTCTTTTTCGTTGAGCTTGGGCGGGGGTGTGGTGCGCGTGGCGACTGGTACGCCGATCTCGAGGAAGAATTTGTCCTGTCCTGCGGGAGAACAGATGCAGAGCATGCGCACTGGGCTGGCGGAGGCGTTGTGGAACTGATGCGGGGCGTTGGCGGGAATGTTGAGCGTGTCGCCGGCTCGTGCGGTGGACTTCTTGCCGCGGAAGGTCGCTGCTATCTCACCTTCTAGCAGGATGAAAGTCTCCTCGAAGTCGTGGCGGTGCGGGGGGTGGGCCACCGCCCGGCGGGATGTGCATATCGATCAGGCAGAAACGTTCGTTGGTAGCTTCGCCGCTTATGGTGATGGTGTAGGTGTCGCCGACTAGACCGATGTGGGGGAGGTTGTCGGGTTGCGCCAGGGTGAGATTGCGTTTGGGGTCGTCTGGCGGAATTGTTGGGGGCGTAGCTGACATTTCTGTCTCCTCTTGCAATCTAGTTTGGTGGGCCAGCCGTTACGCGCTTCGTATTTTCGCACTGAATCACGGGCTTAAATTCCAGGGCATCATAGCACCAGCGGGGATAACGCAGCAGTGCGGCGCTTTTTCCGGCTTGCGAAGTACGCTTCGACTCTGCGGTGTTGAGGGAGGAAAAAATAAGGCTTGACACATTCCTATATGGGAATCTAATGTCTGGGCATGGCGCGAGCGGCTACTACCTCGGATGCGTTTAATGCGATTGCGGAGCCTCGGCGGCGGGCGATCCTGAGCTATTTGGCTTTGCGGGAACGGACCGTTGGGGAGATCGTGCTGCGGTTGCGGCTGGAGCAGCCTTCCGTGTCGAAGCATTTGCGGGTGTTGCGGGATGTGGGGTTGGTTCATGTGCGTCGGGCTGGACGGCGGAAGCTTTATCGCACGAATGCGGAGGCGATTCGGCCCTTGCACGAATGGACGAGCACGTTTGAAAAGTACTGGGGCCATCAATTGCTGCGCATCAAGGAACGGGCTGAGGCAAAGATGCAAGGGACGAGTCTCGGTGAGAACGAATTGAGAGCGAAGAAAGACGAACCTCAGCGACTGAAAAAGTTGCGGGAGAAAGATGAGTGATAGGACGGCGCGCGGACAACGGCAAAGGCGCGGGAAATTTCAAATTTCAGATTTGAGATTTCGGATGGAAGAAACGGCAAAAGCAAATGCAAAAACGGATCCCTCACCCCTGAAGGGGATTCGGGATGACAGCGGCGGCGTTGATTGGTAGGCAGGGTGGACTCGTCAGCAGAAGTTATTTTTGAAAATTAGTTTATTTGAGGAGGAAAAATGATTTCGATTCCTAAGAATGCTGCGGATATGACTATGGAGATCGTGCAGGAGATTCATGTGCGGGCGCCGATAGACGTTACCTTCGATGCTCTGCTGGAGGAGATCGGGCCTAAGAATCAGACGCACGACGGCAGGGCGATGCCTTTGAAGATTGAGGCTTGGCCCGGGGGGCGGTGGTATCGCGATTTGGGCGATAACAACGGGCATTTTTGGGGGAATGTGCAGGCGATCAAGCGGCCTTCGTTGCTGGAATTTTGCGGACCTTTGATGCTTTCGTATCCGTGCGTTTCGAATGTGCAGTACCGGTTGACGGAGAAAGATGGCGGGACTTTGATCACCTTCCGGCATACGGCGATGGGATTTATTCAGGATCAGCAGAAAGAGCAGATGAATATGGGTTGGGGAGCTATGAACGAGCGGGTGCGCAAAGTTGCCGAGGCGGGCGGAGCGAAAAAGGCGGCGGGGTAGAATTCGCACAGAATTTACGTCAAAGGAGAATTGTGATGGCGACAAGTAAAACCGGATTGCAGCAGCAGAAAGTTGTGTCGCATGACGATTGGACTGCGGCGCGCAAGGAATATTTGGTTAAGGAGAAGGAATTCTCGCGGCAGCGGGATGAGATGAGCCGGTTGCGGCGCGAATTGCCGATGGAGAATGTCGAGAAGGCTTATGTGTTTGACGGCGCCAACGGGAAAGAGACGCTGGCGGATCTTTTTGACGGGCGCAGCCAGTTGGTGATCTATCACTTCATGTTGGGGCCTGGGTGGAAAGAGGGTTGCCCAAGTTGCTCGCTTTTGGCCGATCATTTTGATGGATCGATTGTTCATTTGGCGCAGCGCGATGTGACTTTTTTGGTGGTTTCGCGGGCGCCGCTCGCGGAGATTCAGGCTTTTCAGAAGCGGATGGGCTGGAAATTTAAGTGGGTTTCGTCGTTTGGGAGCGATTTCAATCCTGATTTTCAGGTGACCGCGAAGAAGGATGCTTCCGGCAAGGCCACTTACAATTATAGCGACTCGGATTTTCCGAGCGAGGAACGGCCTGGGGCTAGCGTGTTCTATAAGGATGAGGCGGGGAACGTGTTCCATACGTATTCTACTTATGCGCGCGGGTTGGATATTTTAATCGGGGCTTATAACGTGCTCGATCTGACGCCGCGGGGGCGGCATGAGGAAGGGTTGAAGCATGGGATGGCTTGGGTGCGGCATCACGATCGTTATTGATATCTGTAGTTACGTTCCTTCAAATCCGCGGCGGAAGCGCGGGAGTGTCTAACGACCCTCCCCTGCTGGCATGGCTCGCGGCCGGCAGTTTATGAACGCGGCGATTTCGACCGGCCGACGATTCATTTCGCGTAGGCCTGAAGCAAACTGAAAAATAGTTGCCTGGAAAGAATTGCACAGGCGTTCCGCAGTGGTACAGCGCGGCGGCGAATTGCGTTTGACTCTGAACGCGACGCGCCCATACTGAATTCTGCTAGTGCCGTTAGACTGCAACCCAGAACTCCAGCCCTCGGGTCTATCAGCTCAGGTACGCAATATTCCGGATCTCCGTGTGAATGCGGAGAATCCAATCATTTCTAGAATCAGCGAGGAGCACTTTGGTCAAAATAAACTTGAATGGAATATGTAAAGCAGTTGAGCTTACTCCGAACAATGGACGGCCGCGACTCTGCTTGATTCGGGTGGAGCTCGATCACAACGTTGCTCGAAACTTTCGCACGCACGATATTCAACTGATGGTGCCCGCGGAATTTGCGGGTTTGATGGATGTGAATTTTCCGGTGACGGTTACGCTGGAGCAAAACGGAGTTTGAACGAGCGGGTGAGTTGGCAGTTATGTTGTCACAAATTAGGATGGTTTTTTGGCAGTGTGGGTGGTTGCGCCACCGCCGATTTTAGCGAGGGTTTGCTGAGCAAGAGCGCGGTAGGGGCTGTCGATGGAGGCGGCTTCCGTCAGCGCGGCGCGGGCTTCGGGGATTTTTTGCATTTTTGCCAGCGTGAAGCCGAGGCGGTATTGGTTGCGGGCGTAGCTTGTGGGATTTGATTTGAGCAGCGGGGTGGCTTGGCGGAACGCGTTGACCGCTTGCACGTTGAAGGTTTGATTTACGTAGACTTCGCCTAAGGCGGAATAGGCTAGGCCTTTTTGCATGGCGACTTGTTGCTGCCATTGCGCATCATCCGCGCCTTCTGGCTTTTGCGCTTTGGTTAGGATGTCGATGGCTTTTTGCGCGTAGTCCGCGGCTTTGTCCAATTGCTGACCTTTTTCACTCCAATAATCTGAAAGTAGCACTAGCATATCCACATTTTTCGGATCGGCAGCTAGGACTGCTTGCGCGGCTTCCATCATTTTTGGAAAATTCTGGGCTTGTTCTTCGGAGAAGGCTACCTGCTCGCGCGCGTTTACGGCGTAGGGGGAATCGGGGAAGTCTTTGGCGAAGCGGTCCATGTAATTGGCGCGGGATTTGGATTCGGTGAGTTTGTAGGCGGCGTTGAAGGTGGCGTTTTGATAGTAGGAGATGTCATCTTGCGCGCCGCGGAAGATGCCCTGCTTTTGTTGCTCCCAATTTTCTTTGGACATACCGGTGGGCGGGGGCGAGGATTTGAAGCGCGTTACGATTCCGTTGGCGCGCTCGGCGGCGTCGAAGATTTTGGCTGTGTCGCCCTGTTCTTCGGCGGCGTGGACTAGCGTTACGGCTGTACTTAGATTTTCGGGATCTAGCTTTAGGGCTTTTTCGGCGTATTCGTAGGTCTTGGCGTAATTCTTTTGGGTTAAGTAACTGCTCGCGTAGAGTTGATCGGCTAGGAGTTCTAGATCGCCTTTGCCGAAGTCGGCTGTGAATTTATCGAGTAACGCGATTTTGTCGGGGCCGTCTGGGGCGGCGTAGATTTCGGAGAGGGCTTTATCTTCGGGAGTGCCAGCGTTTACTGAGACGGTTTTGCCCATTTGGGCGCTCGCGATGGATGCGGCAGTGAAGAACGATAGGATTGAAATTGTTGCGCGCATTGCGAGGCGATTCATTTGGGCCTCCGGAGCTGAATTGGGCGGACTGAATTTTGCGAATCGGCGCCGCCCCTGGCGCGATGCGGCGCATATTAGTCCAATGCGGGTTGGGTGGCAATTGTGATTGGTGGTTGGGATTGGCATTATTTATGGTTGGGCTGGCGAATGCGGTCGCGGGTGCGCCGGTGATTTGTAGCATGTCGTGACTGGGTAGAAATGCGGGGCCGAAAAGCGGGAGGGCCAAAGCACCCTCTCCTACTGGAGAATCTATGGATCTTGGACTGAAGGGGCGCGTGGCTATTGTGGCGGCGGCTAGTAAGGGATTGGGGCGGGCTGTGGCGGAGGAATTAGCGCGGGAGGGGGCGGAGATTGCTATTTGCGCGCGGACCCCGGCGGATACGGAGAAGACTGCTAAGGCGATCGAGGCTTCTACTGGGCGGGCGGTTTTGTGGCAGGCGATTGATGTTACTCGGGCGGAGGACGTGCAGGCATTCGTTGCCGCGGTGGAGAAGCAGTTTGGGCGTGTGGATATTTGCGTGACGAATGCGGGTGGGCCGCCTTCTAAGAAATTCTTGGAGATTTCGATCGAGGAGTGGCGGGCGGCGGTGGATTTGAATTTGATGAGCGCGGTTTTTTTTGCGCGCGTGGTTTTGCCGGGGATGCAGCAGCGCAAGTGGGGGCGGTTGATTACGATTACCTCGATGTCGGTGAAGCAGCCGGTGGATGGGTTGATTTTGTCGAATTCGGTGCGGGCGGCGATTACTGGATTGGCGCGGACTTTGGCTAATGAATTTGGGGCGGATGGGATTACCGTGAATAATGTGGCGCCTGGTTATACTTTGACGGACCGTTTGGAGGAACTCGCGACGAAGCGGGCGGCGGATGCTGGGGTTTCGCGGGAAAAAATATTCGAGCAGATGAGCGCTTCAGTGCCGGCGCGGCGGATCGGGCGGCCGGAGGAATTTGCTGCGGCGGTGGCGTTTTTGGCTTCGGAACGGGCTGGTTATTTGAATGGGACTACGATTGCGGTGGATGGCGGTTGGGTGAGGAGTTTGTTGTAGAGGTGGGAGGTTGTTGGGGCGTGCTTGCTAGTCCCGGGTGGGAGCGCGATGCACATTCGGACGAACGTTGATTTGGGTCCGCCGTTTTTGTTTGAGATGTGGGGTTGATTTACTTCGTAAGATGCCGGCAGGGACGCCGACGCTACTTTACTGCGAGGATTCGATGATGACGGGATTTTTGCGTTGGGGCGGTTTGCGGTGGCGGCTTGTTGGTGCTGCTGCGTTGGCGGGGATTTTACTTTTTGGCGCGGCTTCACGGTCACTGGCTCGCGATGACGATCCTTATGCTCGCTCGCGTGATTATGATTTGCTGAATGTGCGGACGCATCTGCGATTTGATGTGGAGCAGAATAAGGTTATGGGCGAGGTGACCGAGAGCCTGGCGATTTTGCGGGAGAACGTCGAGGCGCTGCGATTTGATTCGATCGGCTTGACGATTGAGAGCGTTACATTGAACTGGGCGGCGGCGAAATTTGACGTGCAGACGAAGGAATTGGTGGTGGCGCTGCCGAAGAAGGCGCGGCGCGGGGAAACTTTTGAGGTGACCATTCGTTATTCGGGGCAGCCTACCAAGGGGCTTTATTTCGTTTTGCCGGATAAGAATTATCCGGACCAGCCTCGGGAAATTTGGTCGCAGGGCGAATCGGAAGATACGCGCTACTACATTCCGATCTACGACTATCCGAACGATCGTACTACATCGGAGATGTTGCTGACTGTGCCGGCGGATTGGTGGACGGTTTCGAATGGCAAATTGCTGGGAATTAAAAGCGAGGCGGACGGAACTAAGACTTGGGACTGGAAGCAATCGGAGACTCTTTCGACTTATTTGATTTCGGTGGTGGCGGGCGAATTTGTGGAGAAGAAAGATACCTGGCGCGGAATTCCGGTGCAGTATGGCGTGCCGAAGGGGCAGGAGTTCAAGATTGATCCTACATTTTCGCGAACCAAAGGGATGTTGGACGCATTTTCGGACGCGCTGGACGTGAAATATCCGTGGGCGAAGTATGCACAGACATCGGTGGACTATTTTATTGAAGGCGGGATGGAGAACACGAGTGCCACAACACTTACTGTGCGCGGCTTGGTCCATCCGAAACTGGCGGGGGAATCTGCTTACGGCAGCGATGATCTGGATTCCCACGAGCTGGCGCATCAGTGGTTTGGAGATTTGGTGACTTGCAAGGACTGGGCGAGTATTTGGCTGAATGAAGGTTTTGCTACTTACTTCGAACATTTTTGGCTCGAGAAGAACTTCGGGAAGGACGATTCCGACTACGAATTCTGGACGGATGCGAATCAGTGGATGAATCAGCGGGCGTTGTATGGCGTGCCGATCGTCACGCGAAATATCGACGATTCGGTGGAGTATGAGGGGAATATTTACACCAAGGGCGGCCTCGTTCTGAAGATGCTGCGCGAGAAATTGGGGGATCGGGATTTCTTTCGCGGGTTGCATCATTATTTGGACGTGAATCGCGGACAGAATGTGGTTACGGCGGACTTGATCAAGGCCATCGAGCAAGAGACTTCGGTGAACGTGGATGAATTTTTTCAGCAGTGGATTTACCGGGCCGGGGCGCCGAAATTTGAAGTGGCGGTGAAGTGGGATGACTTGGTGGATTCGGTGCATATGCAGGTGAAGCAGACGCAGAAAGTGGAGGGATTGGTGCCGCTGTTTCACGTGCCGATTGAGGTGGAGATTGCCACGAAGAGCGGGGTGAAAACTTTTCCGATTGATGTGAGTAAGGATGAGGAGATTTATTCTTTTGCTTTGGATGGGCCGCCGTTGATGGTGATTTTTGATAAGGGCGACAAGATTTTGAAGAGTGCGGAGTTCAAGCGCGAGCCGGCGATGTTGATTTATCAGTTGAAACATGCGGAGACGGTGCCGGACCGAGCGGATGCGGCTAAGGCGCTTGGCGAAGTGAAGGGCAATGCGGAAGTGGCGGCGGCTTTGGGAGAAGCGGCGCGGGGGGATTCGTTTTGGGGAGTGCGGGTGGAATGTTTGCGGGCGCTGGGAAAAATTGGCGGAGCGGAAGCGGAGAAGCAGATCCAAGAGGCGCTTTCGAATGAGAAGGCGTGGGTGCGCGATGTGGCTGTCGGACAGCTTGGGAATTTCAAGACGGACGCTTCGCTTGGCGGGCAGCTGGGAAAAATTGCTGTTGACGATCCGGCTTACCGCGTGCGGAATTCGGCGATGTTGGCGCTGGCGCAGTTGAAGGCCGCGAATGCATTTGAGGTGTTGAGTGCCGCGATGCAGATGGATTCGCCGGACAACACAACGCGGCGGGCGGCGCTGCGGGCTTTTGGGTCGCTGGGCGATGATCGGGCGGTGCCGATACTTCTTGATTGGTCGGCGGCTGGGAAGCCGATGGAGTTGCGGCAGGCGGCGGTTGGAAGTCTTGGGCCTGTTGGCAAGGGGAATAAGGATGTGACGCGGGCGCTGGTTTCTTATTTGGACGAGCGGTGGCTTTCGAAATATGCGGTGGTGTTTGCGCTCGGGCGGCATGGGGACCCGGACGCGATTCCTGCGCTCGAGAAATTGGCGAACGGCGAGAAATTGTCTTTTGGATTGGCGTCGGTGGCGAAGAGTCAGATTCAATCGATTCGAGCGCAGGCGGTTGGCGGGAAGGCGGCGGAATCGCCTTATGGGCCGGGGGCGGCGTCGCAAGCGTCGGGCGGCGAGGGCGCGGACAATGCGGCTTTGATGGAGCAGTTGGAAAAATTGACGCGGCGGTTGGATGAGATGAATGAGCGGTTAGCGAAGATTGAGGAGCAGATGGCGGGGGCGAATAAATAGGTTGTGATTACGCGTTGTGTTTAGTGAACGTGCGAACGGCGGCAGGCGGGCACACCAACACCCACGGCCAAACCGGGCGGGAGCTTAACCCCCGCCCCTACTTAGGAAAATTCTTAGATCGCGTAGGTTGTTGCCTGTGGAGCCTGTGATTATGGCGTCGTTTAGTTTTTCGAAGAAGGTGTAGGCGTCGCTGCGGGTTTGGTAGTCATCGGGATTTAGATTCTTGGCTCGGGCTCGGGCTATTGTTTCGCCGTCGGCTACTGCGCCTGCTGCTGGGCTGTTTCCGTCTACTCCATCGGTTCCTGCGCTTAGCACTACGATATTTTTGCCGACGATTTTTTTTGCGCAGGCGAGCGCGAAGGCGGAATTGCGGCCGCCTACTCCATTGCCTGTTACCGGGCTGGATACTTCTCCGTCGGCGATCACTGCCACCGGTCTTCCCTGCTCTTTTCGAAACTTCTGGAGTTGATCCAGCAGAAAATCTGCGGCGCGATCGATGGGCCAGTTGTCGGTGGAATTATCGCAGATGGGGAGGAAGCCTTCGGCTTCTACGGCTTTGTGGGCGTGATGAAAAAGATCGTGCATGCCGAGAATCATTGCGAAATGGGCGCGATCGAATGCGGGGTCGCCGGGCTTGGGAGTTTCGATTAGCGAATTGCGTTCGAAATCGGCGCGCAGACTTGCGGGAATTCTTGGGATTAGATCGTAGAGGCGTGCGATGCGCTGGGCGTCGGCGATTGTGGAAGGATCGGGAAGAGTGGGGCCGGAGGCGAGGGCGGGTTCGTGACCTTCGGGGACGTCGGTTACGCCGAGAGTGATTTTTGTCGCGCCGGATGCGACGAGTTGGGCCAGGCGGCCGCCTTTTGTGGCGGAGAGATGGCGGCGGATTACATTTATTTCTTCGATGGGGGCGCCGCAGGTGACGAGAATGCGATGTAGCTCCTGAAAATCCGCGAGCGTGACTTGCGCATCGAGAGGCGTCTCGACGAGCGTTGAGCCGCCGCCGGAGAGTAGAAAAATGACTAGCGAGCGATCGGTGGTGCGCTTTAGGCGCTCGACGATCGCGCGGCCCGCGGCGAAACTTTGCTCGTTGGGGATCGGGTGGCCGCCGATGAAAATTTGCCAGTTGGGTGGGGCTTGAGCCGGTGCGGATGGAGTTACGAGGATTCCTTGGGCGCGGGAGTTTGGCGGAATAATGCGATCGAGGCCTTGGGCCATGGGGAGAGAGGCTTTGCCATAGGCGATCGGGAGGATTTCTTGAAAATTGCGCAGATCGATTCGATCACCGTTGATGCAGATCGTCGAACCGCTGGGATCTAGTTTGCAGTCCATTGTGTCGGGGATATTTATGGCCGCGAGAGTGGCGCGGAAGATGCGTTGTGCGATTTCTTTCATATTGCGGTGGCCGCGTGCGACGGGTTCATTTCAAAAAAACTTTGCAGGCCGGATCGGGATGTCCTCAGGGGCTAAAGCCCACGAATGTAGAAGCGAGTTTATGTCGGAGCTAAAGCACCGAACCCCTAAAAAACGTTTAGGAGAGGAATTCATTTCAGGAAGATGTGGCGGTCTGGCCCGCCAGGACTTCGGGATTGATTAGCGTGGGAGGGCGGCGGCCCTCGAAGAGGGCGATTACGTTATCGGCGGCGACTAACGCCATTTTGGTGCGGGTTTCGAGCGAGGCGCTGCCGATGTGCGGCGTGACTACTACATTTTTGAGGGCGAGAAGTTCGGGGGAAACTTTCGGTTCGAATTCGAAAACGTCGAGCGCGGCGCCGGCGATTTTTCCGGATTTGATGGCTTCCAGGAGCGCCGCTTCATCGACGACTGGGCCGCGCGAAGTATTGACGACGTAGGCGGTGGGCTTCATTTGTGCGAAGGTCTTGGTGCCGAAGAGATGATGCGTTTGCGCAGTGAGCGGAACATGGAGAGTAATAAAATCGGACTCGAACAGAATGCGATCGAAGCTGACAAATTCCGCGGCGAGCTTTGACTCGATCTCGCTGCCCACGCGCGCGGCATCGTGATAGAGCGTGCGCATGCGGAAGCCTTTGGCGCGGCGGGCCATTTCGCGTCCGATGCGGCCGAAGCCAACGATGCCGAGAGTTTTTCCCCAGATGTCGGCGCCGCAGAGTTGGTCGAGATCCCAGCCGGGCCAGGTGCCGGAGCGCAGCCAGGTTTCGGCTTCCGAAAGGCGGCGGGCTGCGGCCATCATGATCATCCAGGCGGTGTCCGCCGTCGTGTCATCGAGGACGCCGGGCGTATTCGTGGCCGCTACTTTGTGATGGGTGCAGGCGGAGATGTCGAGATTGTCGTAGCCGACGGAGACGGTGGCGGCGATGCGCAGGCGCGGGGCTTTCGAGAGTAATTCTTCGTCGACTTTTTCGGTGAGGAGGCAGATTAGCGCGTCTTTATCGGCGACGCGCATGAGAAGTTCGGCGCGTGGGATGTGCGTTGCGGCGGTCCAGTATTCGGTGTCGCATTTTTCGTCGAGAGCTTTGCGGGCTGGTTCGAATAGTGAGTGGGTGATTAGAACTTTGGGGCGAGGCATGCGGCGCTCCCTGATTCCGCGGTTGGACCGCGGGCGGGAGTAGCATACACGAATTGGGAGGAGTTGATGCGGGGAACAGACGGCGAGTCGTTCGTCGCGAAGCGATGAAATGTGGGTAACACGGAATCGAGTCGCGCGGAGTTAGTAGCCCACATTTTCGCGAGGGTTACACGGGCGGGCGCAGCAAGCGGCGCCCCTACGAAAACGAGAAAAAACAATTCAAGAACCAAAGAAAATGCAGATCCCTCACCCCTAAAGCGGGTTCGGGATGACATAAGAGAAATGCGCGGGTTCGGGATGACGCAAAAGAAATGTGCGGGTTCCGGTGGACTGCGTAAGAGAAACGGGATCGCAGAGGCGCGCGCGTTGACGCGCGTCTTGGGGCGCGACTATAGTTGCCGCAGCTACTGAGGCGGTTTTCTTTGCGGATCGAGCACGATCTCTTGCGTGGGTTGGAGCGGTTGCTGGGGCGCGAACGCGTGCTTTCTTCGCGCGAGGATTTGCTGCTTTATGAGTATGACGGGTCTGTGGAAGAGGCGCGACCGCAGTGCGTTGTTTTTCCCCGCTCTACCGATGAAGTGCTCGGGATTGTCCGGCTGGCCAATCAATTCAAGACGCCTATGGTGGGACGCGGGGCTGGGACTGGGCTTTCTGGCGGGGCGTTGGCGCGCGAGGGCGGGGTGATGATCGTTTTTTCGCAGATGAACCGCGTGCTGGAAATTGATTATGAGAATCGGCGGGCGGTGGTGCAGCCGGGGGTGGTGAATCTGGAATTGAGCCGGGCGGTGGCGCATGCGGGGTTGCATTTTGCGCCCGATCCTTCTAGCCAGCGGGCTTGCACGATTGGCGGAAATGTTTCTGAGAATTCTGGAGGGCCGCATACTTTGGCTTATGGCGTTACGACGAATCATGTGTTGGGAATGAAGGCGGTGCTGCCGACTGGCGAGTTGATTTGCATCGGCGGGAGCGCGGTGGATTCGCCGGGATACGATTTGTGCGGATTATTTGTGGGGTCCGAGGGAACTTTTGCGCTGGTGACTGAAATTACGGTGAAGCTTACGCCGCTGCCGGAGACAGTGAAGACGCTGCTGGCGATATTTGATTCGATCGACGATACGACGGAGACGGTGGCGGATTTTACGGCGCGCGGAATTACTCCGGCGGCTTGCGAGATGCTGGATGGATGGACGTTGCGGGCTGTTGAGGCGTACGTGCATGCGGGATTTCCGCTGGATTGTGCGGCGGTGCTGCTGCTTGAGGTTGATGGGCTGCGGGAATCGGTGGAGGCGCAGGCTAAGGACATGGCGGAGATTTGTGCGGCGCATCATGCGCGCGAGGTGCGTGTGGCTCGCGATGCGGCTGAGCGCGATTTGCTTTGGAAGGGGCGCAAGAATGCGTTTGGGGCGGTGGGGCGGATTTGCCCTACCTACTATGTGCAAGACGGAGTGATTCCGCGGACGAAATTGCCGGCGACTTTGCGGCGGATTGATGAGATTGGGAAGAAATACCGGCTAGAGATCGGAAATATTTTTCATGCGGGCGATGGGAATTTGCATCCTTTGATTATGTTCGACGCGCGCGACGCTGAGCAGTTCAAACGAGTGATTAGCGCGGCGGACGAAATTATTCAGTACTGCATCGATGCGGGCGGGTCGATTACCGGCGAGCATGGCGTGGGGATGGAGAAGGACCGGTTGATGCCACTACTTTTTTCCGACGCGGAGTTGGGATTGATGCGCAGCGTACGGGATACATTTAATCCCACCGGGCTCCTGAATCCGGGAAAGATTTTTCCGACGGGCAAAGGTTGCGGCGAAACGCGCATTCGCCCGTTGCCGGTGGCTGGCACGGCGGCGCGTTGACGATGAGCGCGCCGGCGAAAATCGCTGTATCGCGGCTGGCTGATATTGTTGGCGAGCAAAATTGTTCTTGTGAACCGGCGGAGCTGGCTGCGTTCCAGTGCGGCGGCGTTATGCCCCGCGGGGTGGCGCGACCGGGTACGGCTGACGAACTTGCGGAGCTGGTTCGGTTCGCGGGGGTTGAAAATTTGGCGGTGATCGCCACGGGCGCGCGAACGAAACTCGATATGGGATTGGCGCCGTCGCGGTACGACATCGCGATCGATATGACGCGGCTCGATCGCGTGGTGGCTTACGATCCCGCCGATTTGACCCTGGGGGTCGAGGCTGGCTGCGGACTAGCGAAATTGCAATCCGTGCTGGCCGAGCATGGGCAGTTCCTTCCTCTTGCGGTTCCCTATTTCCGGCAGACAACGATTGGCGGAACGGTTGCGACGGGCGTCGACTCTCCGCTGCGGCAGCTTTTTGGGGCGGCACGCGATTACATTTTGGGGATGGAATTTGTTACCGGCGAGGGAGTTGCGGCGAAGAGCGGCGGGCGGGTGGTGAAAAACGTGACCGGCTATGATTTGCATAAATTGATGATTGGGGCGCTGGGGACACTCGGGATCATGACGAAAATTAATTTCCGGACTTTCCCCGTGCCGGCGGAAAGCCGCGCGTTCGTCGCACGATTTGAGAATTCGAATGGCGCTTTCGATATGTGTGATCGCGTTACCCAATCGCCACTGCGAGCTTCTACGATGGAAATTCTGAGTCCGCAGGTTGCGGAACTTTTCGGCAGCGACGCCGCTTCGCGAGTGGAGCGAAGTGCGCTGCCCGGCGATCTCCTCTCGCGCGAACATTGGGCGTTTACCTCGGGATTCGCGGGGAATGAGCCGGTCCTGGGGCGCTACGAGCGGAATTTTCGCGAAATGGCTGAGACATGTGGAGCGGTGGGAATCTCGGTGCTCGCCCAGGAACAGATCGCTGGTGCATTTGGGCGCAAGCGCGAATTTATTTCCATTGCGCTCGAATCCTCGCCGGCGGCTACGATTCTGAAATTGAGCGTGCTTCCACGCCGGATGAATGATGCGGTGACGAACGCGGCGCGGCTGGCGGACGAGAACGGCCTGCGATGGGCGGTGATGGCACGCGGGATCGGAGTTATCTATTTTGTGCTGCTTCCTGAAGCCAAGGACGAACAGACTCGCAGCGAAGTGGCGAAGACGGTGGAAAAAGTGATAGACGCTACAGCCGGAATGGATGGTCACGCGACGATTCCGTGGTGCCCGCGCGATTGGAAGCCCTCGATGGCGATTTGGGGCCGGGAGCGCTCCGATTTTTCGCAGATGGCAAAACTCAAAAAACTTTTTGATCCTCGCGCAATTCTGGCGCCGGGACGATTTGTGGGAGGGTTGTGACATCGTGACTACCGGACCCTACACGGCGCTTCCCGACGCGCAAAAAGAATTTCAGGAGACGCTTAGCGGATTCTCAGCGACCGACCGGCCGCTTTACAAGGATTATTCGCGTTGCGTTCATTGCGGGCTGTGCCTCGATCATTGTCCGACTTACCGGCTTTGGGGTAAGGAAGCGGATTCGCCGCGCGGGCGGATTCGGCAGATGAAACTTGTGGACGAAGGGCGATTGGAGTTGGGCGAATCGTTTGTTACTCACATGGATCGCTGTTTGGATTGCCGGGCTTGCGAGACGGCGTGTCCTTCGGGCGTGGAATATGGAAAATTGATTGAATTGGCGCGGGCGCAGATTCAGCAGAAATATTCGCGTTCGTGGGCTTCGCGGATGACGCGTGATTTTGTTTATCGCTGGCTTTTGCCGCATCCGGGACGGATTCGATTTGTGGCGCGCGTGGCGCGGCTTGCGCAGGTGACGGGACTTCAGGGACTGGTTCGCGCTTCACAAGTGGCGCGGCTTTTCGGAATGCAGGAGCGGCTGCAGCTTTTACCGCGTATCGACCGGAAATTTTTTGATGCCAGCGTGGGGCGGACTTTTCCGGCGATCGGTGCGCGACGGGCGCGCGTGGCATTTTTTGCCGGATGCATTGCGCGGGTTACGTTTACGGAGTTGAACGACGCTACGATTCGGGTGCTGCAGGCGAATGGATGCGAAGTCGTGGTTCCGGCGGAGCAACGTTGCTGCGGGGCGCTGGCGGCTCATGCGGGGTTGCGGGATGTGGCGCGGGAGTTGGCGCTGATTAATTTCCGGGCGTTCGCTGGGAGCGATTTCGGCGTGATTGTGACGAACGCGGCTGGGTGCGGGTCGGCGCTGAAGGAATATTTGCATTTGTTTGATTCGCATTCGGCGAGCGGGGATGATGCGGCGGAGTTTTCCGGGCGAGTGCGGGATGTGACGGAATTTCTGGATCAGCTGGGATTGGTGGCGGCGATGCGCGAATTGCCGCTGCGCGTGACAATTCAGGATTCTTGCCATTTGCTGCATGGGCAGAAAGTTCGCGAGGCGCCGCGGCGTTTGCTTCGGGCGATTCCGGGCGTTGAAATTGTGGAGATGACTCGGGCGGATCAGTGTTGTGGTTCGGCTGGCGTTTATAACGTGACGGAGACGCGGGCTTCGATGGATTTGCTTGCGGAAAAAATGACGAACGCTGCGGCTAGCGGGGCGACAACGATTGTCACAGCTAATCCTGGATGCATGCTGCAATTGCGGGCGGGAGTTACGATGCATGGGACCAGGCAGAATGTGGTGCATGTGGTAGAGCTGCTGGATCGGGCTATGGCGAAGGGTTGATTTTTGTACGCCTTCGGTCGGCGCGGTGATTGATTTTTTTTCCGGGCGTGCGGCGCGGCGCGAGCGCCGCTGGTCGGGCCCGGCGCTAAAGCGCGACGCGCTAGGCGATCTTTTCCGGAGCGCTGAAGCGCTCCTCCCCCGTCCGCCATAACTTCGGGCGGACGAGGGCTCCCGCCTAAAAACCTTTATATCGCGGTTGTCGAGTCAAATGGCATGAGTTTTCGCTCGCGTTACTTGGGCGGGCGCAGCAAGGCAAGCGAGCGCCCCTACGAAAGCAAACCACAATCGCCGGCAAAACCCAAAGCTACGCCGGGCCTCCTCCTAGGCGGACCGGCCCCTACGACGGCGGGAGTGCCCGTTACACATACGCCGGAGTGCCGGGGGCGCGTTGGGCCGCGATGTTAAGATAAATGTTGGCGATGAATTCTACGGTGCATGCGGAAGTTGTCGCGTTTCCGGCCATCGAGCGGTATTTCGATGTGTCGCTGTTTTTGCTTGTGGTTACTGGGCTTGTTGCGGTGATTTCTACCGGGAAGCTGGATCCTGTTTCTACAGCTTTGCCTTTGATTGCGCTGCTTTGGAAAGGGATTCGGGTTTTTCGACGGCAGGCGCCGGAACTTTCGCAACGGACCGCGACCAGCCTGGTGCTCGCTTACCTTTTGTTCTTTCCGCTCGATTTGTGGTTCCTTTCGCGAAGTCTCGCTTCCGACGCGCCGAATCCGACGCTCTACGCCGGCTTACTCGCGGCGATCCACTTGCTGATCTTCGCGACGTTGGTGCGATTGCTTTCGGCTCGGTCGCATCGCGATCAGCTTTTTCTGGCCATGCTGGCGGTCACTTGCATGTTGGCTTCGGCAATTCTTACTGTCGATACTGCGTTTCTTATTTCGCTCAGCGTTTTTCTACTGATTTCAGTCTCGACGTTCATCGGCCTGGAAATTCGGCGTAGCGCTACAGGCGCGATCACGCCGCCACTCGATCCCGACAGCCCGGCTGCGAATCGACTGCATCGGGCCGTGGCGCTCACTTCTCTTCTCGTGGCGGTGAGTGCGCTAGTCGTCGGTACTTTGATTTTCTTTATGATTCCGCGGTTCACTACGGGTTATTTGAGTGCGCTGAGTTTGCGGCCTTCGTTGATGACCGGATTTACCGACAACGTGACGCTCGATCAGATTGGCGAAATTAAGAAGAACACTGCGGTGGTGATGCGAGTGCACGTGGATGGCGAGCCCGCGCGGGCGGCGGACATGCATTGGCGCGGGATTGCGTTGACGAGTTTTGATGGTCGGCGATGGTTTAAGCCGCCGTCGGATCACATCGCGCTGATTCCGACTGCTGCGGGCGAATATTTTCTGGGGAACGCGGCGCTGGCTCCTGGTGAATATGCGAATTTGTCTTATTCGGTTTTGATGGAGCCGATTGCTACAGACGCGATTTTCGTGGCGCCGCGAGTGGTGGAGTTGCGCGGATTTTTTACCCCGGGGGTCGAACGGGCTGGCAGCCCGCAGCGATCGCAGTTTCTAATGATCGACGGGACGGGAACGCTTACGAATCCGGCGCGCAATGAAATTCGCATGCGCTATGAGGGAATTTCGCGCGTGCCGGCGGTGCCGCCGGCGAAATTGCGGGCGGCGGCGACCGACTATCCCGACGAAATTCGCACTTTTTATTTGCAATTGCCGAAGATTGACCCGCGGGTGCAGCGCCTAGCCGATCAGGTTACCGCGCGGGCCAGCAATCCTTATGATAAAGCGGCGTCGATCGAAAGTTTTCTGCGCACCGGATACGCTTACACGCTGGACGTGAATATGCCGCCGGGCGTCGACCCGCTGGCTTATTTTTTGCTGCAGAAACGCGCCGGCCACTGCGAATATTTTGCTTCGGCGATGGCGGTGATGCTGCGGGCTGAGGGAATTCCTTCGCGATTTGTCACTGGTTTTCTTCCCGGCGAGTACAACGATGTTGGCGGCGATTACATTATTCGCGCGAGCGACGCGCATGCTTGGGTAGAGGTTTTCTTTCCGCGTTACGGGTGGATTACTTTTGATCCCACGCCGCCGGGAAATGCGATGCAGCGCGGGTTGCTGGCGCGACTGGCTCTTTATTGGGATTGGTTCCAATACAATTGGAATGAGTGGGTGGTGAGTTACGATTTTGGGCATCAGGCGGCGCTGGCGCAGAATGTGCAGCGGAATTCGCAGCAGTTGGTCGCGCGGTTGAAAACTTATTATCAGCAGAAACGGCGCGAGGTGCTGGCTTATTTGCTGGCGCTGGACCGGCAGGCGGAAAAATCGCGGTATTCGCTGCCGGTGGTTTTGGGGCTTTTGCTTTTGATGTTGATCGCGCTGCGCGGGCGGGCGATTGGTGGATATGTGCGGGCGCGCTGGAGTTTGCGAGCGCACCGGAAGGGTAGTTTGCCGCCTGAATTGGCGGCGCTGCAATATCGCGAGATGCTGAAGCTTTTGGAGCGGCGCGGTTGGCGAAAATCTCCGGCGCAAACGGCTTTGGAATTTGCGGCGGCGATTCCGGATGCGCAGTTTAATTCGCCTGTGGGACAGTTGACGGAACTTTATCAGTCGGCGCGATTTGGCGCGCATCCTGCGAAGGCGAGCGAGATGGCTTCGTTGCTTGCGATGATGAGAGAGATGCTGCGCGGGGGACGACGGTGAGCATTGTTCGCGGCGCGCGAGCCTATGTTTAACGGCTGCGATTTTTCGACGCGAACACCCAAAGCTAAACCGGGCGGGAGGTAAACCCCCGCCCCTACAGCTGTCGGTTCTCCGCTGTGCCAATGGGCGTTCCGCAGTGATGTGCTAAACTACTTCTCTCGCTTCTTTCGTTGAAGCTACCATTTCATGCCTAAAGTTGGATTTGTCAGCCTGGGTTGCCCGAAAAACCTTGTGGATAGCGAGGTGATGATGGGCATTCTTGCGCGCGGCGGTTATGAGATTACCGCGCGGGCCGATGAGGCTGATGTGTTAGTCGTGAATACTTGCTCGTTTATTGCGCCGGCGCAACAGGAATCGGTGCAATCGATTTTGGAGATGGCGGAGCATAAGAAATTTGGGCGGGCGCGGAAGCTCGTTGTTGCTGGTTGCATGGTGGAGCGGTTTCGCGCGCAGATTTTGGAGCAGATTCCGGAAGTGGATGCTGTGGTGGGCACTGGCGAAGTGGAGCGGATTTTGGAAGCTTGCGAAGGCGAGCTTCGAAGTTTGCCGGCCGAGGTGCCAACTTTTTTGTATCACGATTTGACGCCGCGGATTTTGGCTACGCCGCGGCATACGGCTTACATCAAGATTAACGAGGGTTGCGATCATCCTTGCACTTTTTGCGTGATTCCGCAATTGCGAGGGAAATTTCGCAGCCGGCGATTTGAATCGGTGGTGCGAGAGACTGAGAATTTGGCCGAGCTGGGCGTGCGCGAAATTTCATTGATCGGGCAGGACACTACTTTTTACGGGGAAGATTTGGGCATTCGCGATGGATTGCCGCTTTTGCTGGAGCGGCTGGCAGCGATCGACGGCTTGCATTGGGTCCGTTTTCTTTATTGCTATCCGAATCGGATTACGCCGCGGTTGCTGGAGACGATTGCGGCGCATCCGCGATTGGCGAAATATATGGATATCCCACTCCAGCATGCGAGCAAGAACATGTTGGCGCGGATGAAACGCGGGTCGCATGGCGGGGCGTTTTTGAAAATGGTGGAGAGGATTCGGCGGACTGTGCCGGGAGTTTCTGTGCGCACTTCGTTCATCGTGGGATTTCCCGGCGAGACGAAGCAGGATTTCAAGACGCTATGCGATTTTGTGCGCGATGCGGAATTTGATTGGATGGGAGTGTTCTCTTATTCCGACGAGGATACTTCGGAGAGCTATCACCTGGACGGGAAAGTCGATACTGAGACGATTGCCGAGCGGCGGGATACGCTTATGGCGATCCAGCAGAAGATTACGCGGAGGCGATTGCGCGGGCTGGCGGGAACGCGCGTGCAGGCTATGCTTGAGGGGCCTTCGAAGGATACGGATTTGATTTGGGAAGGGCGGATGGAAGGGATGGCGCCGGAGATTGATGGGAAAATTAACATCACGGAGATCGCCGGCGTCAATGAAGTTGATGAGTTGCCGCCGCCCGGTACCATGGCGACTGTGGAAATTACCGGGGCGCAGGATTACGATTTGCTAGGGCGGGTGATTGAGTTTAAACGCGAGGCGTTGACGCGGGTGCCGGGGCTTGAGGCGATACGGAATAATTTGGTTTCGATTTCGCCGGCGCTTGGTCGTTGAGTGAGTGGCATAGTCAGGGCTAAAGCCCGCGATTTTCTCAGTGATCTATTGCCGGAGCTAAAGCTCCGGCCCCCTAAAGAAACGGCGATGAAACGTAATTGTCCAATCTGCCGGAAGCCTACCGATTCGGAGACGGACGCGGATTTTCCGTTTTGCAGCGAGCGGTGCCGGACGCTGGATCTTGGCAATTGGGCTAGCGAGAAATATGTGGTGAGCGATCCGGTGTTTGATGAAGACGGTGCGGAGGAATCTTCGCCGACCGATCCTGATGAAACTAGAAACTGAGCCAGCCGCTTCGGCGCGTCCGCCACGCAAACCGCGCACCGCGTATCTTATTGGCACATCACTTGGGCTTGGCTACCTGCGACCCGCACCGGGCACGTGGGGATCTCTGGCAGGCGTCGCTCTGGCTGCGATTTTTTCCATCCGGAATGACTGGATCATGCCGGGCGGATGGGGCATTAACAACGAAATTCTGCGGCTGCTCTTTTTCCTGCTGGTATCGTTCGGTGGAGTTTGGGCTGCCGGCCGCGTGGCGTCGCACTCGGGAAAACACGATCCGCAGTTTGTGGTGATCGACGAGGTTTCCGGTCAGTGGCTGACGCTGATGCTTGGAAATGTCCACGCCTTTTGGAATCACTCCACGATTGAGCATACTTCCTATGCCGGCGCGCACCTGACTGGCGCTGTTCTCTCCAACTGGAAATATTTGTTGCTGGGCTTTATACTTTTTCGCGGCTTTGATATTTGGAAGCCGCCGCCGGTGCGTCAGTTGGAATCGCTGCCGGGTGGTTGGGGAATCATGGCGGACGATTGGGCCGCTGCAGTGTACGCCGCGGCGGGCCTTTGGATCGCGCGGTGGTTCGGGCTGTGAGGAATTGCGATTCCCTTCTTCGCCGGCGGAGTTTGGAGCGCCGCGTGAATCTACAGGCTTCCACGCTGCTGCCGGAAACAGAATTTAAGGATCGGGCCAAATTTGCCAGGTAATCCGCGCATCGAGCAGGTGAAGCCGACAGCCGCCATTCCCGGCGGCGAAGTGACGATTTCGGGTACTGGATTCGGCGGACGAAATCATCACCGGCCGCAGGTGCGCTTCGGGACCGCTGAAGCAAATCTGATCATGGCGGCGGAAACGTATCTGATCGCGCGAGTTCCCGAGGGGGCTGCGGGCGGTGCGGTGCGCATCAAGCTGGGAACCGCGGAAAGCCTGCCGTATCCGATTTCGTTGGGCGTGCAAATCGCCGACAATCTGCACTGCGTTTCGAATCCTGCCGTCGATTCCGCGGGAAATATCTATGTGACCTTCAGCGGTCAGCGCGGCCAGAAGGTTCCGGTTTCGCTTTATAAAGTTACCGCGGGAAATTCGGTGAAGCCGTTTGTTACGGAATTGATGAATCCCACCGGCTTGGCGCTGGATGCCGACGGCAAACTTTACGTTTCTTGCCGCAACGATGGCACGATTCACCGGATTTCTCCCGACGGGCGCTCGATGCAGTGGATGGAAGGCATGGGCATCGCTACGGGGCTAGCGTTTGATAAACAGGGCAGCCTTTACGTGGGCGATCGCAGCGGAACGATTTTCAAAATCAGCCCGGAGCGGGAGATTTTTGTTTTTGCGACGCTGGAGCCTTCGGTCGCCGCGTACCATCTGGCGTTTGGACCGAATGGCGATCTTTATGTTACCGGCCCTACGACATCCAGTTTCGATCGCGTTTATCGAATTACACCTGCTGGCGAAGTGAGTTTCTTCTACGTTGGACTCGGGCGGCCGCAAGGACTGGCTTTTGATCGCAAGGGGAATTTGTATGTTGCCGCATCGCTGGCGGGACGCCGCGGCGTGGTGCGTTTGAGCCCTCAGGGCAAAGCGGAAGTGGTGTTGAGCGGCAATGGAATTGTGGGCATTGCGTTGATGCCTACTTGCCGGGCGATCGTCGCGACTACGAATACGCTTTACACTGTCGACTGGGACGTTGAAGGTCAGGCGCTCTACGGATAACGCGGCCGCATGAACGCGGAAATCATCGCAGTTGGCTCGGAACTCCTCACACCTTATCGCATCGATACGAATTCCCTCTATTTGACGGCTGAGCTGAACCGGCTCGGTGTGCGCGTGATGCGCAAAACCGTGGTGGGAGACAATCGCGAGGAATTGCGCGAGGCGCTCGAGCATGCGCTCTCGTATGCGGACATCGTGGTGTGCTCCGGCGGGCTTGGCCCGACCGTCGACGATTTGACGCGCGAGACCGTTGCCGGACTTTTGGGGCGCAAATTGGTCCGCAACGAAGAAATTCTGCGCAGCATTCAAGAACGCTTTCGAAAATTTGGGCGAGCCATGCCGGAAACGAATGTGCGGCAGGCGATGGTTCCCGAAGGCGCGGAGCCGCTCGATAATCCGCGCGGGACGGCGCCGGGACTTTGGATGGAAACGAACGGGCATTACATTGTGCTGCTGCCCGGGCCGCCGAACGAATTGAAGGCGATGTTTGAGAATGAAGTGCGCTCGCGGCTAAGCCGCATCGCGCCGAAGAGGCGCTTGTATACGCGGGATTTGCGCGTTGCGGGGATGTCGGAATCGGATGCCGACAATCGCGTGGCCGAGATTTACAAGAAATATTCGCAGGCGGAGCATACGATTCTGGCAGCGCCGGGGGCAATTCAGATTCATCCGCGAGTTTGGTCGGAGGACCGTGAAGAGGCGAACCGCATTCTTGATGATCTGGTGAAAAGTTTCGGGCTAGCGCTGGGCGAAAATTTGTATTCGACCACCGGGCAGTCGATGGAAGAAGTGGTGGCCCATGAATTGCGCGAACACCGCGCGACGATCGCGACGGCGGAGAGTTGCACTGGCGGGTTAATCGCCGCGCGGTTGACGAATATTGCCGGTAGCTCGACTTATTTTCTCGGTGGAGTGGTTTGCTACAGCAATGATTTGAAGACGGCGTGGACACGCGTGCCTGCGGAGATCATCGAATCGAAGGGCGCGGTGAGCCCGGAAGTGGCGCTGGCGTTGGCGGATGGAATTCGCAAGAGCACTGGCGCTGCGTTGGGATTAAGTGTGACCGGAATTGCGGGGCCTGGCGGTGGAACCCCGGAGAAGCCCGTGGGGCTTGTGCATATCGGCTTGGCTGACGAGAAGGGACCGAAAGAGCACGCGTTTCGATTTCCGGGGGACAGGGAACGGATTCGGACACAGGCTACGAATGCGGCGCTCGACATGGTGCGACGATATTTTCTTTACGCGGCGCGGCCGAAGGCGTAGCCGTGCGCGTTTTTGTGGCGCTGGATATTCCGACAGAGGTGCGGCAGGCGATTGGTGAGATGATCGCGCGGTTGCGGGACGTGGCGCGCGGGGCGCGTTGGGTGCGGGCGGACGGAGTTCACGTTACTTTGAAATTTATTGGAGAAATACCGGCGGAGCGCGGCGCGGCAATCGAGCTTGCGTTGCGGGGCGTGCGCGGTCTGGGAATCGACGCTCCGGTCGAGGCGAAATTTCGCGGGGCTGGATTTTTTCCGAATGAGCGCCATCCGCGCGTGTTTTGGGCCGGTGTAGAAGCATCGCCAAATCTCGCCGAGCTTTCGCGCGCCGTCGATGCGCGTCTCGCGCCGCTGGCAATCGCAGCCGAAACGCGCGAATTTCGACCACACCTGACGCTGGCGAGATTCAAGAGCGAAGACGGCCTGCCGCGTTTGCGCGACGAGATTAAAAAGCTCGAGCCTTTCGATTTCGGATCAATGCGTGCGAGCGAATTTCATCTTTTCCAGAGCCAGCTCGGCGCGGGCGGCGCAAAATATACAAAATTGGCGAGCTTTCCATTCGGCCGCTCGGGCGGTGAGGCGTGATTCCAGTCTGGACCATTCCGCTGATCGCTTATCTGCTCGGCTCGATTCCGTTTGGCTTGCTGATCGTGAAGTTGAGCGGCGGCGGCGACGTGCGCGAATCGGGCAGCGGAAACATCGGCGCTGCCAATGTGACGCGCGTGGCCGGTCCAATCTCGGGAATCCTGACGTTGCTGCTGGATGCCGGCAAGGGCTATCTCGCGGTGTGGCTGGCGCGGCGGATCAGCGGCGGCAACGTTCGATGGATTACGGCGGCAGCCGTTGCGGTGGTTCTGGGGCATATGTTCTCGGTATGGCTGCGATTCCGCGGCGGAAAAGGCGTAGCCACGGGGTTGGGCGCGTACATTCCCATCAGCGGAGCGGCCGTGGCTGCGGCGGCCATGCTTTGGATCGTAGTCGCTGTGTTCTGGCGATATGTTTCGCTGGCGTCGATTGCGGCGGCAGCGGCGTTGCCGCTGCTGGTGTACGAACTTTACGCGCCGGGTTTTGCGCCGCCGAGAGTGCTTTCAATTGCGACTGTTTTCGTGTCGATTCTCGTGATTTGGAAGCATCGCGAAAATATGCAGCGGCTCATTGCCGGAACGGAAAGTCAACTTAAGTTGAAACGCTGATGGATTTTTATCAGGCCCGGCACTTCTGACGGATTCGCCGTCGGAAAAATCATTGTGAAGAAAATTGCCATCATCGGGGCCGGTAGTTGGGGGACGGCGCTCTCGATCGCGCTTGCGCGCAGCCGTGCGGCTCATGCGATCTCGCTTTGGGCGCATGAGGCGGAAGTTGTCGAGAGCATGCGCTCGCGGCGGGTGAATGATGTTTTTCTGCCGGATTTTGAGCTGCCTGCGGGCATCGCGCCTACCGGCGATCTGGCGGAGGCGGTCGCCGACGCGGACATTGTGCTTGGGGTGATGCCCTCCACACATGCGCGGCAGCTTTATTCGCGAATTGCGAAGGCTTTGCCGGAGCGTGCCGCGTTTGTCAGCGCGACGAAGGGGCTTGAGCCGGAAACTTTGCTGCGCATGAGCGAAGTGATCCGGCAGGTTGTTGCGGCGGAGCGCGCGGCGCGGATCGCTGTGCTTTCGGGGCCGTCGTTCGCGCGCGAAGTGGCGCGAGGCGATCCTACGGCGATTGTGATTGCGTCGAAGGACGCGCAGCTCGCTTCAGAGATCCAGGAAGAATTTTCCGGGCCTACGCTGCGGCTTTATTCCAATTCCGATGTGGCCGGCGTGGAGTTGGGCGGCGCAGTTAAAAATGTGATCGCGATTGCGGCGGGTGTGACCGAAGGGCTTGGATTCGGCCACAACACATTGGCTGCTTTGATCACTCGCGGGTTGGCGGAGATGAGCCGATTGGCGATCGCGCTGGGCGGACGGTCGGAGACTATGGCGGGGTTGGCGGGAATGGGCGATTTGGTGCTTACTTGCACAGGGGCGCTTAGCAGGAATCGTGGGGTTGGCGTGGAGTTGGGGCGCGGGCGGAAGCTGGATGACATTGTCGGATCTACGCGGATGGTGGCTGAGGGAGTTTCTACTACTGCTGTTACTCGTATGCTGGCGCGGCGATTGGGAATTGAGATGCCGATTACTGAGCAGATGTTTGCGGTACTTTACGAAGGTCGGGCGCCGCGGGATGCGATTCGCGAATTGATGGAGAGGCGGTTGAAGGGTGAATGAGGAACACGGTTCTGAGCTGGCGCAAAAAAGAGCCGGCGGGACGCCAGCGGTACGTTATGCGCTTGTCGCGTTTTTCGAGTTTCGATTTTTTGATCGCACATAAGATGCTGCCCTGAAGGGCACCGCTGCGAATGATTGACGTAACACTTGCGGTGTGACTGTCCTTTCGTTCTGTTGTTTCCTGCGGGTTCGTCCGATAGCTTATTTTTGAGGGGATACCTGTCTGTGTTGACGCTGGATTTCAAGTCGCTGAGAACCAAGCGCTTACGCATCCTTTGGATCGTCTTGGGCGCTTTGCTGCTGGTCAGCGTGGCGCCGCTGTGGCTCTATCACCGCGAAGTACTGCAGCTCAGCGAAAGCAAACTCGAAGACACCGAGCGCGTGCAGCAGCAGGAAATTGCGCGGTCGATAGCCGGCGAAATTCTGCAATTCCAGTCGAATCTCCAGCAGGAATTGCTCACCCAGCGGCAGTTCATGGCCTTAACCGGCATGCTCGACAACGTGGACGAGCCCACGCACTCCCCGCAAGTCAGCCGCATGCTGCAAAATTTTATCGAGAGCAACCCGAATATTCTTTATGTGACGGCGGTGAACTGGCAAGCGCGCGGTGAATCGGCCGGAAGCGTACGCGCCGATCAGGATCCTTTTGTGGACGCGGCGTTAAAGCGGGCATTTACCGCGAGCATTCAGCAGGCGAGCTTCGTGAGCGAGCCTTTCGCGCTGGCGCCGGATAGCCGCCCAGCCCTGGTGATGTCGGTTCCGCTATTCTCGACGGGGCAATTCACCGGAATGATGGCGGCAGTAGTATCGCTCGATCAAGTGGTGGCGCGATTGCGCGATGCCAGCACTCACGACCGCGAATTTTTCGTGGTGGACACTTACGGGCATATCGTCGCGCACACCAATTCAAAGCAAATGGTCCCGGGCATGGACCTTTCGGACAACTCTCCAGTGGTGGTGAAATTCAAAGAGCTGCCGAAAGACTTGCGCACGACGGCAACAATTCGATTTTTCCAGGCGATCAAAGGATCGCGACGCTCGACAGAAATGATCGGAACGTACAGCACCATTCCCGCGCTGCGTTGGGCGGTAGTGGCGCAACGGAGCATGGAACAAGCGCGGATTGATGCCGGCGTAGGCGAATTGACCGGCGATGCTCTGCGATTTGTGATGGGCGCCACATTCGTAGCGCTGCTCTTCGGGTATCTCTTCGCCCTGGGAATTACCCGCCCGATTCGCGGCTTGGTCACTTCGACGCGCGCGATCAGCCGGGCCGAATTCCACGAGCGCGTAGAAGTCAGCGGCGCCGCGGAAATCAGCGAACTTGCCGAGACGTTCAACAACATGGCCAGCGATATCGAGCAATTTGTCGAGCGCTTGAAGCAGGCCGCCGCCGAAAATCGCGAACTTTTCCTGGGCTCCATCCGCATGCTTTCCGCAGCCATCGACGAAAAGGACCCCTATACCCGCGGCCATTCGGGCCGCGTAGCAAAATATTCGCTGATCATCGGCGAGGCCCTAGGACTGACGTTCGAAGAGCTGGAGCGCCTGCGAGTTTCCGCCCTGCTGCACGACGTCGGCAAAATTGGCGTCGACGATCGCGTCCTGAAAAAGCCCGGCCAGCTCACCGACGAAGAATTCGATTTGATGAAACAGCACACCATCAAAGGCGCGAACATCATGCGCCCCGTCCCGCAGCTTCACGAAATGCTGCCCGGCATCGAGCTGCACCACGAGCGCATGGACGGCAAGGGATATCCCTACGGCCTGAAGGGCGATCAGATTCCATTAGTCGCGCGAATCATCGCCGTCGCGGACACGTTCGACGCCATCACCACGAATCGCCCCTATCAATCCGCAATGGATCTGGATTACGCTCTCGAAAGGATTCGCTCGCTGGCCGAATCGAAATTCGATCAGTCGGTCGTAGGCGCGCTCGAATCCGCCATCCACGCCGGAAAACTTCGCCTCAGCGCCACGCTCGTCGAAGTCTAACCGCTCACTCTGCTAGAATGTAAATCCGCGCGCGATGCGCCGAATCCATCATGATTTCTCTATTTGGCAAACCCGAACCGACGCTGCTCGAACGGCTGAAAGAATCCGTCTCGAAGACGCGCACCGAACTCGCCGCGAAAGTCGAGCAGATCCTCACCGGCGACCGCCCCGTCGACCCGGCATTGCTCGCGCAACTGGAATCCGCCTTATTTTCGGCAGACATCGGCGTGCAGACGACCAAAGATGTGCTGGCCGCCCTGCGCGAACAGGTGAACGAGCACAAGCTGGAAGGCTCAGCGTCGCTAAAAAGCGAACTGAAACGCCAGATCGTCCGAATGTTTGCAGCCCCACCGGCGACCAGCCCGAATGGCGCCGCGAATATTTCACCGCGCGTAATTTTTGTCGTCGGCGTGAATGGCGTCGGTAAAACCACAACGATCGGAAAGCTAGCGCATCGTTTGCGCGCAGAAGGCCGCTCAGTGGTCCTGTGCGCCGCAGATACTTTTCGCGCGGCGGCCATCGAGCAACTGGAAATCTGGGCCAAGCGCTCAGGCGTTGAAATCGTGAAACAGAAATCCGGATCCGATCCCGCGTCGGTGGTATTCGATGCGATTTCTGCGGCGCGGGCTCGCTCGGCGGATGCGGTGATCGTCGATACTGCCGGGCGGCTGCATACGAAATCGAATTTGATGGCGGAGCTCGAGAAGATGAAGCGCACCGCGGCGAAACTTGTGCTCGGAGCGCCGCACGACGTGCTGCTGGTGCTGGATGCGACGACGGGACAGAACGGATTGTCGCAAGCGCGGGAATTTACCAGCCTCGCGGGCGTGACGGGAATTGTGTTGACGAAACTTGACGGCACTGCGAAGGGCGGAATCGTCGTGGCTATTTCGCGCGAGCTGAATTTGCCGATTCAATTTGTTGGCACTGGCGAGCAGATGGACGATCTTGTGCCGTTTGATGCGCAGACGTACGTCAATTCCCTATTTGACTGAAACCGTGGCTGGGCGCAAAACTTCCCACAAAACGATCGCGCCCGATGAACAATGGATGGATCGCGCTCTCGCGCTCGCAAATCGGGGCGTCGCGCTGGCGCATCCGAATCCGCGCGTTGGCGCGGTGATTGTGAAAAACGGGGAGGCAGTCGGCGAAGGGTTCCACGCCTACGACGGCCTGAAGCACGCCGAACGAATTGCGCTTGAACGCGCTGGCGCAAAGGCGCGCGGCGCTACACTTTATATAAATCTTGAACCGTGCTGCCACATCGGCCGAACCGGTCCGTGCACGGACGCGGTGATTGCCGCAGGAATTCGACGCGTGGTGGCCGCGATGAAAGATCCCAATCGCCTGGTCGCCGGCCACGGATTCCGGCAATTAAAGCGTGGCGGGATAAAGGTCGAAGTTGGCATGCGCGCGGCCGAGGCGCGGCGTTTGAATGAGGATTTTGCGACGTGGATTCGCACGCGGCGGCCATTCGTGACCTTGAAATCGGCGATGACGTTGGACGGGCGAATCGCGGAGAGCCCCGGCACGCCGACCGCGATCACCGGCCCGGCTGCGCGTGCCGCGGTACAAAAGCTGCGGCATTCTGCGGACGCGATTCTGACGGGGATCGGAACTGTTCTCGCGGACGATCCGTTGTTGACCGACCGAACGGGATTGCCGCGACGCAGGCGATTGCTGCGCGCGGTGATTGATTCGCGACTGCGACTACCGCTGAAATCCCGGCTGGTGCGATCCGCGCGCAAGGATTTGGTGGTGTTCACCTCGCAGAGTTCCATCTCCGCAAAAGCGCGCGCGCTTGCGAAAGCTGGTGTGGAAGTTGTGCAAGTTAGATCTCGGCGGGGACGCCCGGATCTGAACGAAGTGATTCGCGAATTGGGGCGGCGGGAAATTCTCAGCGTGCTGATCGAGGCCGGGCCGGGCGTGAATGGGGCTGCGCTCGAGTCCGGGATTGTGGACAAGCTGAATCTCTTTTATGCTCCCAAGTTCATCGGCGTGCGCGGAGTGCCGCTGGCGTTTTTGTCCGCAGGATGGTTAAGGCGCAGGCACGAGTTGCGGGTGGAGAGAGTAGATCGGTACGGCGAGGATTTTGCGATCGAGGGATATTTTCACGATGTTTACTGGAATCATCGAACGCGTGGGAAAAATTGACGCGCTGGACGCGACGAGTGACGGCGGGCGGCTGCGCGCGAATTTCGGCGCGGCGTGGGCGGGTTCACCGCTCAAAATCAGCGATAGCATCGCGGTGAATGGCTGCTGCTTGACGGTCGTCGAACTCGGCGCGGATTTTTTTGCGGCTGATTTGTCGGGCGAGACTTTGCGGCGCACTGCGCTTGGCGAGAAAAAATCGGGGGCTGAGGTGAATCTCGAGCGTCCGTTGACTGCTGGCGATCGGCTTGGCGGGCATTTTGTGCAGGGGCATGTGGATGCGGTGGGGCGCGTGACCCGGCTGGTGCGCGAGGGCGATAGTTGGTGGCTTTCCGTGCGCGTGCCGGAGGATTTTCGGCGGTATGTGGCGGAGAAAGGTTCGATCGCTATCGATGGGATTAGTTTGACACTGGCGCGCTGGAATGCCGGCGTCGCGGACTTTGCGATCATTCCATTTACCTACGAGCAGACGAATATCAAAGGGCTTGCGCCGGGCGATGCCGTGAATATTGAATGCGATATTTTGGCGAAGTATGTTGAGGCGCTGCTGGACGCGCGGCGCGCGCCCGGAGTTTCGAGGCTGCGAGTCGACGAATTGATGGAGCAGGGATTTTAACGATCGCTAATTCCACTTTATGAGCCCGAGCACAAAATTTGATGTGGTTGTGGCGGGCGCGGGCGTGTTTGGCTCGTGGACGGCGAACTTTTTGCAGCGGGCGGGGAAACGCGTGCTGCTGCTTGATGCTTACGCGCCTGGGAACAGCCGGGCTAGTTCGGGCGGCGAATCGCGGATTATTCGCATGGGCTACGGCGCGGATGAAATTTATACGCGGTGGTCGATGCGTTCGTTGCCGCTTTGGCTGGAATTGCAGGAGCGCATCGGAGCTACGATTTTTCACCGGACGGGCGTGCTTTGGCTTGCGCCTGCGGGCAATGAATACTTGACGCAGACGCTAGCGACTTACGAAAAAACAGGCGTAACGTTTGAGCGCTTGAGCTCGGCCGATATCGCGCGGAAGTATCCCCAAATCGCAGTGGATTCGGATGTGTTCGGAGCACTCGAGCCGCACAGCGGATCGCTGATGGCGCGACGCGCCGTCGAGCACGTTGCAGCGGACGCGGTGAAGCGCGGGGCCGAGTATCGCGCTGAGTTTGTGGAGACGCCGGCGGGGCGCGGGCGGCTTGAATCGCTGCGCACACGAAATGGCGAGAACTTTGCGGCGGATACTTTTGTTTTTGCTTGCGGGTCGTGGCTGCCGAAAGTTTTCCCTGGATTGCTAGGCGATTTAATTTTTCCCACGCGGCAGGAAGTTTTCTTTTTTGGATTGCCGGCGGGCGATTTGCGATTTTCGCCTTCGGCTTTACCCACGTTCATCGATCATATTTCGGAATTTTATGGCATGCCGGATTTAGAGGGACGCGGAATCAAGGTGGCTTGCGATGAGCATGGTCCGCGCGTCGATCCCGATACGCAGGAACGCCTTGCGTCGCCCGAAAAAGTCGCCGAAGCGCGGAATTATCTGGCCACTCGATTCCCCGCCCTGAAAAATGCGCCGCTGGTGGAATCGCGCGTCTGCCAATATGAAAATACCTCGAGTGGCGATTTTCTCGTCGATCGGCATCCCGATTTTGACAATGTGTGGATCGCCGGGGGTGGTTCGGGCCACGGATTCAAGCACGGCCCGGCGCTCGGCGAATACGTCGCCGAGCGAATTACGAAGGGAGGGGGCGTCGAGCCGCGTTTCTCGCTGGCTCTTAAGAAAACGGTGCAAAGCCGGGCGATTTATTAGCCGGCACTACAGCAAAACCTGTAGCAGCGCATGAATTCGTCTCAAATTTATCGATTTCGCTTCGAAATGATGAATCTCCTTTACATCGCCGGCATCTCTTGGTGATATCCCCTCTCGGAGGAAATACATGTCGATCACTGATGACGCTTTGAAGGCCAACGAATCGTACGCGCGGGAGTTCGCGCTTGAGCATTTGCCGATGCCCCCGGCGCGCAAGCTGGCCATTGTGGCTTGCATGGACGCGCGTTTGACGGTGGAGCAAGCGCTTGGGTTGAAGACTGGCGACGCGCATATCATTCGCAATGCCGGCGGGATCGTGACGGAAGATGCGATTCGCTCGCTGATTATTTCGCATCATTTGCTGGGCACGCAGGAGTTCATCATCATCAATCACACCGATTGCGGCATGCTGACTTTCAAGGGCGAGGACTTGGCGGCGAAGCTAGAGGCTGGGACGGATGCCGCCGCCGTCACACCGCAGAGCTTCCATGCCTTCTCAAACTTGGAGGAAAATGTCCGCCAGCAAATTCAGCGGGTAAAGTCGCATCCTTGGATTCCCGCAAACATTTCCGTGCGTGGATTCATCTACGATGTAAAGACCGGCGAGCTAAACGAAGTTCCAGCAGGAAAAGCTCGAGGAAAATCCGCCAAGTAAGACGATCACGTGGCGCCGGCAGAGACGCGCGGTACGAAGCACCTCAGCGGGCGGCCGCTCGGCGCTTTTCTTTGGCGCCACGATAGTAGAGGGCCAGGCCGATTAGTACTGCTACCAAAGTCCCCGATACCAGCTTCAGTTCGAAGAGCCATTTGTTCTCGGATTCGCCTGGCGGGATCAGCGAGAGGGCGATTCCGCCTGCCACCACGATGAAGCCGAGTCCGCCGGCCAGCCAAACTCCGATTTTTCCACCGGGAATCAGCACGGCGTGCGGATCGCTCGCACGATCGGGCCGTGCCGCCAGCTTGATCACTGCCGCGTACATATAGAGGAACGGGATGAAATAAAGGATCGTCGCGGCGTCCACGAGCACTTGATACGCGCCAATGGTCGTCTCATTAATCTGACTCGCCAGCAAAACCGCCGCTGAGATTACCGCCTGCACCAAAATGGAGATATAGGGCGTCCGCCACTTCGGGTGAATTTTCCCGAAGGCTGCAGGCATGTAGCGATCTACTCCGGCGACGAACGGAATTCGCGCGATTCCGGCAACGGTGGTTCCCACTCCACCGGCATTTCCGATCGAAACTAAGAATGCGGCGATCATGCCGAAAGCGCCGATTTTGAGAATGCTCGATGCGACGGTGAGCGCTTGAAAAGCGCCGCTTTTCGGATCGACATCCGCCGCCGGTATGACGGCGAGAACTGCAACGGTGGCGACGATATAAATAATCGCGATCAGCGCTCCCGAGCCATAAATCGCGCGGGGCAAAGTTTTCTTGGGATCGCGGATTTCCTCGCTCATCGCGGACACCAGCTCGAGTCCGACAAAAGCGAACGCGATCTGCGGCCAGAAATTCACGGTGTCCCAATTCCAGTGCGGCATCATATTGGCCCACGTGAAATGCGTGACCGAGCCAAGGCGATGCCACACAACCGCAGCTGCGCCGATCAACATCAGCAACGGGACGTAGGTGCCGACGCCACCGGCGTTCTGCAGCCACTTGCCGACATTCAGGCCGACGATATTCATGACAACGGCGACGAACAGCAGCAGGAGCGAAACGCCGACGAGAAACGTTTGATTCTGCGCTAGGCGGCCCATCCCTGCCCCGCCGATGTAGGCGCTCATCGAAGCGCTGGCGAAAAGCAGTCCGGGGAAATAAAAAAAGGAGTAGACCCAGTAGGTCCAGCCGGCTACGAAGCCGTGGAACTCGCCAAACGCTTCCTTCGACCAGACATAGAGGCCGCCCTCGCTCGGGAATCGCGTCGATAGCTCGATGATTACGAGCGCGGTGGGGATGAAGAAAAATAGCGCGGCTAGAATCCAAAGAGACATTGAGGAGGTGCCGTTGTGTGCGGCGGCGGCTACCCAGCGTGGGCCGAGGACTGCTGCGATGTTGAACAGGAGGACGTCCCAAAATCCCATTACTCGGCGTAATTGATTTTTGGGATCGGGAGATGATGGGGCGCTCAACTGATTGTCCCTTGGGGCGGGACCTCCTTGGGGGATTTTGAGTTTGGTGGGTTGCAACCATAGCAAAATCGGGGCGGGGCGGCAATTCTTGGCGGGGTTCTGATTTCGGTGACGGATTTCATCGGTCCGGCATTGTGCTGGGTTGCATTTTCAGTGGTTGCTTGTGGCAGCGTACACAGGCAGGAGTGCTTGTGCTACTAGAGGCCTATGCCGTCGCGTCTAGGGCCGGGATTATGGCGTCTTGCAGGCGGAAATTTTGAAGGACTGGATCTGGGGAGGCTTCGAATTCTGGCCAGGTGCCGAAGAAGGCGACGCGGCCTTCTTGCAGGAAAATCACGCGGTCGGCCAGTTTCTTTGCGAGGTGCGTGTCGTGGGTGACTACGATTGAGGTTTTGTGGAATTTATTTTTTAGCGTGAGGATTAGATCGCCCATGTAGGCGGCCATAAGAGGATCCACCATGGTGGTGGGCTCGTCGAAGAGGATTGCTTCGGGCTCTTCGGCTAGGGCGCGGGCGATGGCTACGGCGCGTTTTGTGCCCGTGCTCAAATCACCCGGCAATTCGTCGGCGAATTCGCGAACTTCGAGCATATCGAGCAGCTCGTTGACGCGGGCGTCGATTTGTTCTTGTGTCAGGCCTTTGCCTTCGAGCGGAAACGCGACATTTTCGGCAACGGTGAGTGAATCGAAAAGCGCGCCGGATTGGAAAACCATGGTTACGCGGCGGCGCAGTCCTGCGAATTGGGCTTCGGTCCAGCCGGTGACATCTTCGCCGGCTACGATAATGTGGCCTGAATCGGGATAGAGGAAACCGAGAAGCAACTTCAGCGAAACCGACTTGCCCACGCCGCTGCGGCCGAGGATTACACCGGTCTCGCCTTGGTTGACGAAAAAGCTTACGTGCTTTAGCACTTCGAGATCGCCGAAAGACTTCGAGACATCTTTGAACTCAAAATAGTGATCAGCCATTTTTAGGCTTCGCCGCCTAGTTCATCTTCCAAAATTGCGTCGGCTTCCTCGAAATCCTCCGGCGTGTTCATATTCTTGAACAAACGGCCGGATTCGTCGAATGGTTTCCAATCGCGCGGCGGCACGGAATCGATTTTTAAGGCGGCGACCGCGTCAGAGACTTTTCGAGTGCCGCCGGTGATCGCCGCCAGAATTGCGGTTACGCAGGTCTTGCGATACATCGCGCACAGGGGCTCAGGGCCGGCGTCGCTTTCCGGGATCATGGCGTCGGCTTTGGATTCGACGGCGCGCGCGGTCAGGTAATCCAGCCACTCGGAAGTTAGGAAGGGCAAGTCGCAGCCAACGATTAAATTCCACGGTTGATTGGAGTGGCGCAGAGCGGTGGCGATTCCGCCGAGCGGGCCGATGCCGGGAGTGTCGTCGGGGATTACGTTATAGCCTAGCGCTGAGTAACGGGTGGGGGGGCCGATGATTGTTGGAGGGCCGGCTAGTGGAGCGAGTAGGGCTGCGGTGCGCATTAGCAGCGGGATGCCTCCTGGGGCCAGCATGGCCTTGTCGCGGCCCATGCGGGAGCTTTTGCCGCCGGCTAGGATGTAGGTTGCGATGTGGTCTCTTGGCGCCATTTTGCTGCGGAGCTTGGATGCTAACGGGACTAGGTGGCTGAGGGCAAGCGATTGGGTGACGGCACGCCTTGTGGCTTCGGGATCGGCTCGCTGACGGCGGGGCTCGCGAATGCGGAGGAGTGGGCGGCTGACGGCAAGGGCGGCCTGAAAATCGGGAGGGCTACAGCACCCTCCCCTATAACGCACTCCCAACCATCAGATTCTGCTTGGGTTACGTATAGGACCATCCTCAATGAGTACCGGATGTAAAAATACTTAATGGCTTGACACTGCTTGTGTTCGTGCTATATTAGCACTCGCTGTCGAGGAGTGCTAACGCTCAGGGCTCCTCATCTAACTATCCTGAGTAACTTACCGGAGGTCAAGCGAAGATGGCAGTCAATGTCACGCCGTTACACGACCGCGTGCTGGTTCGGCGGTTGGAAGAAAAGGAAACCGTGAAGGGCGGCATCATCATTCCCGACACGGCCAAGGAAAAGCCTCAAGAGGGCGAAGTAATCGCCGTCGGGGCAGGACGAATCGAAAAAGGCCAGCGGGTTCCGCTCGACGTGAAGGCCGGCGACCGGATTCTGTTTGGCAAATACAGCGGCAACGAAATCAAAATTGACGATGAGGAATTCCTCATTCTCAAGGAAGACGAAATTTTGGCGAAGCTCAGCGGTGCTGCAAAGGCTGCTGGCGGCAAGAAGTAAGAACGCTCTTAAGCGGGCTGAATGAGCCCGAGTCGGTTTTAGGCAGGGGAACGGAAAATTTCTCGGAGAAAGTTTAGGAGGGTAAGCAGATATGGCTAAGCAAATTGTGACTGGTGAAAATTCACGCCAGTCCATCCTGCGCGGCGTGAATGCGCTGGCGGATGCCGTAAAGATCACGCTGGGGCCGAAGGGCCGCAACGCGGTCATCGAGAAGAAATTTGGCGCGCCGATCATCACCAAAGATGGTGTGACGGTGGCCAAGGAAATCGAGCTGCCGGATCCGCTCGAAAACATGGGCGCACAGATGGTGCGCGAAGTGGCATCGAAGACGTCGGACGTGGCCGGTGACGGCACGACGACGGCGACCGTGCTGGCTCAAGCGATCTTCCGCGAAGGCGTGAAGACCGTGGCAGCCGGTGCGAGCCCGATGGCACTGAAGCGCGGCATCGAGAAGGCCGTGGAAGTCGCGGTCGAGGAAATCAAGAAGTTCCACAAGGACGTGAAGGGCGACATGATCGGGCAAGTCGGCACGATCAGCGCCAATAACGACCGTCAAATCGGCACGATCATCGCCGAGGCCATGAAGAAGGTCGGCAAGGATGGCGTCATCACCGTCGAGGAATCGAAGACGATGGAAACAACGCTCGAAGTCGTGGAAGGCATGCAGTTTGACCGCGGCTATCTCTCGCCCTACTTCGTCACGGACCCGGAGCGCATGGAATGCGCGCTCGAAGATGTCCGCATTTTAATCCATGAAAAGAAAATCAGCTCGATGAAGGATTTGCTTCCTTTGCTCGAGCAGATTGCCAAGACTGGCAAGCCGTTGCTGATCATCGCGGAAGACGTTGAGGGCGAAGCGCTCGCAACACTCGTCGTGAACAAGCTACGCGGCACGCTGCAGTGCGCGGCCGTGAAGGCTCCGGGCTTCGGCGATCGCCGCAAGGCCATGCTCGAGGACATCGCGACATTGACGGGCGGTAAGGCCGTCACCGAAGACCTCGGCATCAAGCTCGAGAATGTAAAGATGGAAGACCTGGGTAAGGCGAAGAAGATCACGATTGACAAGGACAACACCACGATCGTCGAAGGCGGCGGCAAGCCTGGCGAGATCGAGGGCCGCGTCAAGCAGATTCGCGCTCAGGTGGAAGACACCTCGTCCGACTACGATCGCGAGAAGCTCCAGGAGCGTTTGGCTAAGCTCGTTGGCGGCGTCGCGGTGATCAAGGTCGGCGCGGCTACCGAAACGGAATTGAAGGAAAAGAAGGCTCGCGTTGAAGATGCCATGCATGCAACGCGCGCGGCTGTCGAGGAAGGAATTGTTCCCGGCGGCGGCGTGGCGTTGGTGCGCTGCATCGCGGCGCTCGAGAAGCTCAAGCTGCATGATGACGAGGCCATTGGCGTCAACATCGTGAAGCGGGCGCTCGAGGAGCCAATGCGTCAGATTGCGCACAATGCTGGACACGAAGGCGCCGTGGTGGTTGGCCGCGTCCGCGAGTCGAAGGACGATACTTTCGGCTTCAATGCGGATAGCGGCGAATACACGGACCTGGTGAAGGCTGGCGTGATCGATCCTGCGAAGGTGACGCGTCTTGCTCTGCAGAACGCGGCTTCGATCGCGGCTTTGATGCTCACGACGGAAGCGCTCGTCGCGGAGATCAAGGAAGACGATAAGAAGGCTGCTGCAGGCGGCGGTCCTGGTGGTGCGGGCGGCATGGGCGGGATGTACTAAACGCTGGACTGCTAACCATCACTGATTAAACAGCTTACAGGGCGCCTCGGGCGAACCGGCCGAGGCGCCCTTTCTTTTTTCTTCAGCGTTCTGAGGCTTGTTTGGGCCGCAACGTTTCGATATAGTCTGGCCTTCCCAAACAGCTTCACGGAGGATTTACCGGCATGCCCGGACTGCTGAGCAAACTTCTGCCGCGCGACCCGAGTTTTTTCGAAATGTTTAATCGACAGGCGGAAAATGTTTTTCAAGGTTCCGTCGCGATGGTTGAGCTGCTGGAGCATTACGACGATCCGGTAGCGAGCGCGGACCGCATCGAACGATTCGAGCACGCGGGCGACACGATGACGCACGATATCATCACGCGGCTGAATCAAACTTTCATTACGCCATTCGACCGGGAAGATATTCACGAACTTTCGACCAAGATTGACGACGTACTTGATCTGCTGGATTCCGCAGCGACACGGCTGGTGACTTATCACGTGACGTGCATTCGTCCGGGCGTCGCCGATTTGGCGCGCGTGGTGATGAAGGCAGCAAAAGAAATTGTCGAAGCGGTTCATCTTCTCGAGCACCAGGATCACATCCTCGATCATTGTATCGAGATAAATCGTTTGGAGAATGAGGCGGACCGGATCAGCCGGAAGCTGATCGGCGATCTCTTCGATCAGGAAAAAGATCCGGTGCAGATCATCAAATGGAAAGAAATTATCGAGTTGCTGGAATTCGCCACCGATAAAGCGGAAGACGTGGCCAACGTAATCGAAACTATCACGCTGAAGAACGCATGAGCCCTCGCTTCGCCCCCCGGTGGAATTGCGTGCGGCAAAATCTTGGGAAAGTGTCCTGAGGGAGCCGCGTGGATAACTTCCACCTCTTGGCGCTGATCGTATTTATCACGCTGGCATTTGAATTTACGAATGGATGGCATGACGCGGCCAGCTCCATTGCCACGATTGTTTCGACTCGCGTTTTGAAGCCCACGTGGGCGGTTGCGTGGGCCGCGTTTTGGAATTTTATTGCGGCGTTTGTCTTCGGCACGGCGGTCGCTAAAACGATGGGAACCGGCTTGGTGAAACTTGAGTTGGTGGATGCTCACGTGATCCTGGCTGGTTTGCTCGGGGCGATTATCTGGAATTACGGAACGATCCGGCTGGGAATTCCGTGTAGCTCATCGCATGCGTTGATGGGCGGGTATGGCGGAGCCGCGTTTGCGGCGGCAGGGCTGCGTGCGCTGCAACTTAAGGGCTGGGTTGAGCCGGTGATTTTTATTTTCGTCGCGCCATTTATTGGAATGGCGGCGGGAGCGGTTGTCACCGTGATCACGAGCTGGGTAGTTCGGCGGATGTCGCCGAATTATGTGGATAATTGGTTCAGGCGGCTGCAGTTGGTTTCGGCAGCGGCGTTTAGTTTCGGGCACGGCACGAGCGACGCTCAAAAAGGCATGGGGATTATTACCGCGGCGCTGGTTGCGGGGCATGTGCTTCCGAACTATGGCGTGCCTTATTGGGTTATTATTTGTTGTCACCTCGCCATTGCTGCTGGAACGATGGCCGGGGGATGGCGTGTGGTGAAAACTATGGGCCAGAAAATCACGAAACTCAGTCCGTTTGGCGGGTTTGCCGCGGAGACATCTGCGGCGCTTACCTTAATTGCCACGGCGCATGCAGGGATTCCCGTGAGCACGACACATGTGATCACTGGGGCGATAGCGGGAGTGGGATCATCGCGACGGTTTTCTGCGGTGCGTTGGGGAGTCACTCGGAGAATCGTGTGGGCTTGGATTTTCACCATACCTGGAGCTGGTTTGATGGGCGCAATTTTCTTTCACTTATTCCGATATTGGGGGCGGTGAGATGACGGAACACGATGCTCGATTCGCGACGGTAGAAGAGGCAGTGGAGGAAATTCGCCAGGGGCGGATGATTGTGCTCGTGGATGATGAAGACCGCGAGAATGAAGGCGATTTGACCATGGCGGCGGAGAAAGTTACGCCGGAGATGATTAATTTCATGGCGAAGTTCGGGCGTGGTTTGATTTGTCTGGCGCTGACCGAGGAGCGCTGCGACGCGCTGCATCTGACTATGATGGCGCCGAAGAATACTTCGGCGTTTGGCACGCCATTTTGCGAATCGATTGATGCGCGGCGCGGAACTACGACTGGCATAAGCGCTTCGGATCGCGCGACTACGATTCTGGCTGCTACTGATATCAATACGCGGCCGGAAGACTTGGCGCGGCCGGGGCACATTTTTCCTTTGCGGGCGCGACGCGGCGGAGTGCTCGTGCGTGCGGGGCAGACGGAAGCTTCTGTGGATTTAGCGCGGATTGCGGGGCTTGATCCGGCCGGCGTGATTTGCGAAATCATGAATGATGACGGGACAATGGCGCGGACCCCGGAGCTTTTGGAATTTTGCCGCGCGCATGGATTGAAGCTGCTGACGATCGCGTCTTTGATTCGCTACCGCATGCAGCACGAGCGCTATGTGCGGCGTATCGCTGAGTCCGTGTTATCTACGCGCCATGGAAATTTCCGGATGATTGCTTACTCGAGCGATGTGGATAGCGAAGTGCACGTGGCGCTGGTTCGCGGCGAACTGGCTGGCGATCCTGCGCCGCTTGTGCGCGTACATTCGCATTGCTTGACTGGCGATGTGTTGGCGTCTACGGCTTGCGATTGCCACGAACTTATCGAGCGATCGCTGGAGAAGATTGCGAGCGAGGAACGCGGCGTATTTGTGTATCTGCATCATACGGGGCGCGGGTTCCGGATCGATTCTACGGCTGAGGAGGGTCAACTTCCGGCGATTCTGGTGCATTCACGCGGCGAAATTGATCGCGATTTGAATCGACAGCGATTAATCCAGCGTGAGAGCGGCATTGGGGCTCAGATTTTGATCGATCTCGGGCTGAAGCAGATTCGCGTGCTCACCAATCATCCGAAGAAGGTGGTTGCGCTTGAGGGTTACGGATTGGAAATCGCGGACCAGGTCGCGCTCGGCGTGGGCGTGGAGCGCAAATCGCATCAGGCGTTGTAACGAGCGGACGGATTGATTTGGCGGCGCCCAACGTTTTGGGCGTCGCCTATTTTTTTGGATCGGAACTGGCGATTTTCACGTAGGGCCGGATTTTTTCGAGCCGTTGCTTCGTAATTCCTTTTATCGCGAGCAAATCCTCGACGCGGCGGAATGGGCCGCTTTTCATCCGGAACTCCACGATTTCTTTTGCCATTTGCGGACCGATGCTGGGCAGCTGTTGAAGTTCTTCGACGGTTGCCGTGTTTAGATCAATCGGCGCGAGCGGCGGATTTTTATGTTGGGCGCGGGCGATGAAAGCGCCGGTTAGGACCAACACCAGGCTGAGAAGCGCCGCACTGGCATTTATGCGTTTGGGCATGCGATTGCTCCGGCCGAGTAGGCGGGCATCGTGGTGCGATCGCAAAACCCAAAACCAAAGCGGGCGGGAGATGAACGCCCGCCCTACAGCTCGTTACCTTGCGCGTCGTATTGCTTTACTTCGCCGAATAACGCGGCTTGGTCGCCTACCTGTTCACGATCGCCTACGATTACCATTTGCGCGTTTGCGGAATCGAAGTTGCGCCGGGCTGCGGCTAGCACGTCGTCGCTGGTGAGCGCACGGATGCGCTCGCGGTACGTTTCGAGATAATCATCTGCGAGGCGATTCAGATAGACGGTCGAGAGTTGGCCGATCATTCCTTCCTGCGTGGCCACGCCGAGAGAAAACACGCCGGTCATATAGTTTCGGGCATCGCCTAGTTCGGCTTCGCCGACCGGAAGCGACCGCATGCGGTCCATTTCGTAGAAGATTTCGGTGAGTGTTGCCGCAACTACGTCATTGCGCACCGCGGCGTGGACGGTGAAGTAGCCATATTCTCGCAGAGCGGAGACGCCGCTGCGCGGGCTGTAGGTGTAGCCTTTCTGCTCGCGAATGTTCATCACCAGGCGTGAATTGAATGCGCCGCCGTAAATCGAATTCGCGAGGCCGAGACGGTACCAATCCGGATCGAGGCGAGTAATGGCGCGATTTCCAACGAGAACATCGGTCTGGACGCTGCCGGGGAGATGCACGAAATGTACTCGGCGGCCGTGAAAAGCAGGTGGAGCTGGATTCGCGGGTTTTGCCGGGGACGGGGCACTCCATTCGCCAAAAGTTTTTTCGATCAAGTCGAGCATCGCGGGCGTGTTGAAATCGCCGACGATTACGAGCAGCGCGTCGGAGGGAACGTAATGCGCGGCATAATATTCCTGGAGCTGCTCGCGGCGATACGATTCCACCTGGGCTTCGCTGGGAGCGACGATCGCGTATGGATGAGCGCCGAAAAGAACGTGGCGTAATCGCTCCGCAGCGATGAATGCGGGAGTGGTGCGTTCGATGCGCAGGTCTTCCAGTTTTTGGCGGCGCACACGCTCGAATTCGTTTGCGGGAAATGCGGCATTTCGCGCGAGATCAGCGATCATCGCGAGCAGGCCATCGGCGGATTCGGCTAGGCCGGAAATCGAGATCGCGCTGGTATCCGCGCCGGCGCTCACGCCCAGATCGGCGCCCATGCGGCGCAGATGTTCCTCGATGGTTTGGCTGTCGCGATTGGCGGTGCCGGTGCGCACTACCGACGCCGTAATTTCAGCGAGACCGGGAGCACGAGCGGCGACGACGGCATTGCCGCTGCGGAAGAAAAGTTCCGCGGCGATTTTCGGCACCCAGTGGGTCTCGACGAGCACGATTTGCATGCCGTTCGCGAGAGCACGCGTGGTGCGCTTCGGCCAGGCGACCGGACGTTCGGGCCCAAGTGCAGGGACATTGGTTGGTCCGGATTTCGGCGTCTCGATGATTGTGGAGCTCATTGCGCGCCTCCCTTCCCTACTGGGCGGCGAATCAGAATCGAGCGTTGCTGCGGCACCAGCATTTTGCGGGCGACTTCGCGAACTTGGTCCGGGGTTACCGCGAGAAATTTATCCAGGACGGAATTGATGAGTTGAGGATCGTTGTCGAAGAGAGTGAAACACGCGAGATAGTGCATCAATCCAAAGCGCGGCATGTGCGCGCCCATACCGCTCTCGAGATGAGAATAAAAATCGGAGCGGAATTTAACTTGGATTTGGCGCAGCTCGTCTTCATCAATGCCTTTATCGCGGATTTCCGTCATGATTTCTTCAAAGGCGGTAATGGTTTGATCAGAGGAATATTCGGGCTTGTGATAAATCGTAGTGATCATCAGCGTGGGGCCGTTGTAATCGAAAAGATCGCCGGAAGAATAATTGATTCCGCCGGAGGCTTCGATAGCGATTTGGCGCTCGAGAATCAGACGGCGATAGATGCGTCCGGCACGCCCGCCGTGAAGCAGGCGATCGAGAATTCCGGCGGCGTACCAATCCGGAGTGCCGCGCGCGGGAGCTCGATAACCTATAGCCATCGCCGGTAGCGGGCCGAATTTTTCTGCGACTTCGCCGCGGCGCTCTTCGGTTTGCGCGGGCTCGGTTGCGTCGACGCGAGGGGGCACCGGGCCTGCCGGGATGGATTCGAAGTATCGTTTCGCTAGCGCGAAGGATTCGGCGGGATCGACATCGCCGAGAACCAGCAGCACCGCATTATTCGGCGCGTAGTAAGTGTGGAAGAAACTTTTTACGTCACCGAGATTGGCGGCGTCAAGATCGTTGAAGTCGCCGTAGAAATTATGGGCATTAGGCCAATTTCGGAACGCTACGGGCGGCAGATCGAGCCAGGGGAAGCCGCCGTAAGGCTGATTGAGGACATTGACGCGAACTTCTTCTTTCACGACGTCACGCTGATTTTTGAGATTCTCGTCATCCACTTTTAGCGCGCGCATGCGATCGGCTTCGAGCCAGAGGATGCGCTCTAGAGCATTCGATGGCACGGCTTCGTAATAATTGGTGATGTCGTGATAGGTCGAGCCATTCAGAATTCCGCCCGAGGCATTGATTAGCTTGATGTGCTCCATCTTTCCGGCGTTCTCTGAGCCTTGGAACATCATGTGCTCGAAAAGGTGAGCGAAGCCGCTGCGTCCGCGCGGCTCGAGACGAAAACCAATCTGGTAATAAACGCCGACCGTGGCTACTGGCGCGGAATGATCGGGCGAAACTACAACTCGGAGACCGTTCGACAGCGTCGTGGTCTCGACAGGGATGCGAAGCGGGCTCAAACTTTTCCTCCTAGACAATCGTGTGCGTGAAGCTGCTTCATTTGAAATCCTGAATTGCTCGCTCGAGCGCTTTTTCAGCAGCCGCTGGATCCGCAGCGAGCACTCGACCGGCGAGAATCGTAAGAGCTTCGTACACTCCGCCAAATTCGCGTGGAAACTTCGCGAGCGCGGCATTGTGGCGCGCAATCGTCGCGTAATCGCCACGTGAATGCGGGCCGGTCCAGGCGACGCGCGGGCCGTGCCGCTCGAAATTTAGAAGCATTTGGCGTATCAATGGTAGCAGTGCTTGTACGGCTTGGCGGCGCGTGAATCCCGATTCCATTAAAATTCGCGTGGCTGCTTCGACTAGCGCCAGGCCCTGGCCCGCGACCATCGTGCCGGCGGCGTGATAGGCGGCCTTGTGCGCTCCTTCGATCGCCACCGGTGAGCCACCGAGCGATCGCGCGATATTGCGCGCGGTGCGCAGCGCGCGGCGATCGCCTTCGATCGCAAACACTACCCCATCCAGATCGGGGACTTCCCTTCCGCTAAACGTCTGCAACGGATGAAGCGAGCCCGTCGACGCTCCCAATTTTGCCAGCGGTTCGAGCGCGGTGCGATCGAGGGCGCCGCTCGTGTGCAAAACAATTTTTCCGCGCCACTCTTCGCCGGCAATTTTTGCCAAATCGCGCGCCACCGGCTCGATCGAATCATCCGGCGTCGAGATAAGAACGAGATCAGCGCCGACGGCCTGGCTGGTCAACCCTCCATGAGCGACGCCACCGCCGATCGCGCGGACGGCGCGGTTCGCCTTGGCGCGCGAACGCGAGACGACTGCGCCAATTTTCCAGCCCAATTCCCGCAAGCGGCGCCCGAGTCCGCGCCCTACGCGTCCCGCGCCTACAATCGCAACAGTCGACGACATCTCGCATGATAGGATAGCTGGTTCGAGTGTCCGCTGCTCAGGAAATTATTCAGCTTGCACACTTTCGCAACCGTATTCTTCGGCCTGCTTGCTCTCCTGTGGCTCATTCAAGGTGTACGCGCCGGATTTGGCATGGCCAGCATTCCGCGACTTGCGAATGTCGCGCCGGCCGGCGGCGCCGATCTGCCGCGAATTTCCATTTTGTTTGGCGCACGCGACGAAGCGGAGAAAATCTCTGCGGCGGTAGAGTCCTGGCTGGCGCTTGATTACCCGGATTTCGAAATCATCGCGGTGGATGATCGCTCGGAAGACGCCACGGGGGCAATCCTTGACGAGTTCGCTCGCCGCGATCGACGGCTGCAGGTTATTCATGTCAAGAAGTTGCCGGAAGGATGGCTTGGCAAGCCGAACGCGCTGCAAGCGGCATATTCGCGCTCGAGCGGCGAGTGGATCGTATTTACGGATGCCGATGTACGGTTCGCGCCCGATCTACTGGGCCGCACGATGGCGCTAGCGCAGCGCGAAAATTGGGATCATATGACGCTCCTTGCGGCGCTCGAATTGCGCGGATTTTGGGAAGTTACGACGGTCGGATACCTCGGCCTCGGATTTGCGCTGGGCTTTCAGCCGTGGAAAGTCAGCGATCCCAAGAGCGACACTTATTTCGGCGTCGGGGCGTTTCAACTGGTGCGCCGCTCGGCCTACCAAGCTATTGGCACGCATCGAAGGCTGGCCATGGAAGTTGTGGACGACATCAAGCTTGGGAAGCTAATTAAGCTCGGCGGATTTCGATCTGGGCTCGCTACCAGCCAGCACTTCGTGCAGATTCGCTGGCATGATGGGTTCGTCAATCTGGTTCGAGGATTAATGAAGAATTTATTCGCTGGCTATGGCTACAGCGTCTCACGCGCTCTGCTTTCAATCGTTGCGGTATTTATTTTCAGCATCCTTCCGTTCATTGCGATTTGGTTTACCTCGGGAGTCGCGCGCGTTTCTTGCGCGGTGATCTGCACCGTGGCGATCCTGATCGAAGGGCGCTTCGTTCAAGAGACGAATGAGCCCGCATTGTACGGACTGACGCACCCGATCGGCGCGGCGATTTTCATCTATATGTCTTTGCGCGCGACGATCGAAACGCTCGGCCGCGGCGGAATCATTTGGCGCGGGACGTT
>Ga0206813_1023_pt1 | contig 47179 bp, 35 predicted proteins | sample Alteio_BWOrgCont_92_FD_152856 | JGI IMG/M metagenome (GOLD analysis project Ga0206813, IMG submission 152856) | Enriched cells from forest soil in Barre Woods Harvard Forest LTER site, Petersham, Massachusetts, United States -... | ecosystem: Environmental > Terrestrial > Soil > Temperate forest >...
TCATCCGCTTGGCATATTCGAGAAGCACTTCGCCGGCCGGCGTGAGCCGCACCGCTTTACCCACGCGCCCGAAAAGCTTCTCGCCATACTCCAGCTCGAGTTGGCGGATCTGTGCGCTCACCGCCGATTGCGATCGAAATACTTTGCGCCCGGCCAGCGAGAAGCTGCCGTTCTTGGCCACTTCAACGAAGGTAGTGAGCTGGTCAAAATCCATGGAACTTGGATGTGATTCTATCGGAAACGATTCCGTATCTCACTAGGAACCGTGCACGGGCACATCAGCACGCTCCGCGAGTGCCGGCAGCGGCGAAGCGCGCACGCAATAAAAGGGGGGAGGAAGCCGACAGCCCGGCCGTGGGGTGGGCCAGGGTGCGCGTATAACCCGCCGCCGTGAGGATTCAGAACGGCGATCGAATTCCGCTTATTCCTCCCCATGCAAATTTTTACCCCGCGCCCCTGTGGAAAGTAAAACCGAGAATTTCGATAGCGATAATTGATTTTTTGGCACATCCGAAGGCATTTCCGGCGAGTGTCCCGAACTGCTACATGCCCAGCAGATTGATTTGCAGCTTCTCGTAACCATGCTCATGCGCCCAGAGATCAAGCGGCATCTACCGGAATTTCGGCCACAAGATTTTGCAGAAAGTGGAGGATGGCTCGATCGACGTCAGGATCGTTACGCTGCCGACTAAATCGCCGGGTCTAAAGGTGATCCCGATTTTTCGCGATCGCGTGGTGCTGATGACCAGCCCGAAAAATCCGCTCGCGCGCCTGAAGTCCGTTAGCGCCGCGGACATCGCCGCGCAACCGATCATCTATCCGAAGACGGGCTTCACGCGCCAGCTCTTCGATAAATATTTCCGCCCGTTCCGCTCGCAATTGCACGTGGCCATGGAGCTGCCCAGCGTAAGCATGATCAAGCGCTTCGTAGCAGCAGGCCTGGGCGTCTCGCTAATCAGCGCGTCTTACGCTGCTGATGACGAGCGCGCCGGAAAAGTCCGCCTCATCCCGATTAAAGATGTGGAGTTGTGGCGCGAACTAGGCTTGATCTACCGTCGCGATCGCCACTTGCCGCGCTCTGCCACAGCATTCGTAGCCGTAATCCGCCAGCGCGCCGAGAACGCCGCAAGCCCCAAGTAGCGCCGGCGTCCCCGCCGGCATCTTACGATCTCCGAGTCAGCCAAGTCCCAACTCGTCGTCGGCGCGAAATTTCAATTCGTGGAGTCAGACAGCAGAGTCCGCTCGTGACAGTTGCATGTGGTCGGAATCGCGGTCGTAAGATGCCGGCAGGGACGCCGGCGCTACTTAAGGCTAGTTCGGCTGCTGCTGCGTCATGCAATGGATCGTTCCTAGGCCTAGCACGAGATCGCGGCAAGCAATCGGCACAATTTCACGTTCGGGAAAAAGCGCGGCCAGGTTAGCCAGTGCAACGCGATCGTTGGGATCATTGAAAATCGGCACCAGCACGATGCCATTCGCGATATAGAAATTCGCATAGCTCGCAGGCAATCGCTGCCGATCAAAATAAACCGGCCGCGGCATCGGCAGCGTTTCCACTCGCAATGCCTGACCATCCTGATCCTTCATCTTCCGCAATCGCTCAATATTCTCCCGTAGCGGCTCGTAATTCTTGTCGGCTCGGTCCTCTTCCACCACCGCCACCACCGTCGTAGGATTCACAAATCGCGCGAGATCATCGACGTGCCCGTGCGTATCATCGCCCACAATTCCGCGATTCAGCCAAAGCAAATTCGTGATCCCAAAGTAATCGCGAAAAATCTCCGCATAATCCTCGCGCACAAATCCCGGATTTCGTTCCTGCACTTTGCTCAGCAAACATTCCTCAGTCGTAAGCATCGTGCCGAGGCCATTGACATCAATGCTTCCGCCTTCAAGCACAATGCGGCGCTCGCGGTGCGCGGGCTCCCACGAAGTAAATTTCAAGCGCGGCAACAATTTCGCCGTGGCGGCATCATCGCGCTTCGAATTGCCGTACTTCGCCCAGCCATTGAAGCGCCAATTTGTAAGCCCGATATCGCCGTCGGCATCACGCACGAAAATCGGACCGAAATCGCGAATCCAGCCGCGATCCGTGGGCACGAGGTAAAAATCGACGGCCGCGAGATTCGCCTCGCTCTTCTTCAGTATCTCGCGCACCTGCCGCTGCATCGCCGCGTCGCGCACCAGAATGCGCACGCGCTCGACGCGCGCTAAATTCCGCACAATATCGGCATAAACCCACGGAATGGGCTCGAATTTTCCAGGCCAGTCGGTTTTTTCGTGAGGCCAGGCGAGCCAAGTTGCGAGATGGGGTTCCCACTCGGCCGGCATGCGGTAGCCCAGCGCGTGCGGAACAGGAGGCCGCGCGATCTTCGTTCTCAATCGCGCCATCGTTGCAGAATCGGTGCGTACGCGTCGATGCGCCGGTCGCGCAGAAACGGCCAATTCCGCCGCACATCTTCCATGTGCCGCGGATCGCATTCCATGATCAAAATTTCTTCGCGGTCCGTGGGAGCTTCGGCGATCACCTGGCCAAACGGATCGCACACGAACGAGTTGCCCCAGAATTGCAGCCCGCTTTCGGCCGTGCCCTCATACCCGACGCGATTCGCTGCCGCGACGTAAATTCCGTTGGCGATGGCGTGCGAGCGTTGAATGGTGCGCCAGGCGTCGAGCTGCGCCGCGCCGTGCTGCTGCTTTTCGGAAGGATGCCAGCCAATCGCCGTGGGATAAAATAGAATGCTCGCGCCGCCCAGGCTAGCAAGCCGCGCCGCTTCGGGATACCACTGATCCCAGCAAATCAGCACGGCGATGCGGCCGAAGCGCGTGTCGAAATTCGGAAATCCCAAATCCCCCGGCGTGAAATAAAATTTCTCGTAGTAAAGCGGATCGTCGGGAATATGCGTCTTGCGGTACATCCCGAGCAGCGAGCCATCCGCATCGAGCACCACAGCGGTATTGTGATAAACGCCCGCGCCGCGCCGCTCAAAGAGCGAACCGACAATCACTACGCCCAGCTCTTTCGCCAGCGCAGCCAGAGCGTCGCTTGAAGGCCCGGGAATCGCCTCCGCCAGACCGAAAAGTTCCGGATTTTCCTCGCGGCAAAAATATTGCGAGCGAAATAATTCCTGCAGGCAGATAATCTGCGCCCCGCGCCCGGCCGCCTCGCGAATTTTCTTCAGCGCGATCGCCAAATTCTCGTCGACGGTCGTCGAGCACTTCATCTGCACAAGTCCAACTGTAAATCGATCCATCATGATCGGATATTATCACCTCGCCGCTGAAGGATTGGATGCAGAATTTCTAATGGAGATTCTGGTCGAAGAAGCCGATGGCCCAGAAGCGCGTGATTACGCTGGCGAACAACAATCCGATTGCAAAAATAGCCCAACGAAACTTCCGCCAGAGGTCGCGAAAACCGGAAAGTTGCGCGAATACGTCAGGGACGTAGGCGGCGCAATACGCGACATTGGCGAGCACAGCCAGCAGGAAAACGAACAGCGCGAGGTTTACGGTCAAAGTTGCTTTTGAGGCTGGATAACCGCGGGCGAAATAGAACAAGACAACGCCGGCCAGGACGGCATTGTAAATAAGCCGCCGCGGCTCCCAATAACGAATCGCGTCGGTCACCCATTCGCGTAAGGATTGCCCATCCATTATTACGAATTCTAGCTTTTCCGTGCAGGCTGCTTCAATCTGCTCGTCCGCATAGGGAACGCGAAAGGTACGGGGCGGTTGGGGCGGCAACGTAGGGCCCGCGCTTTATGCCGGGCCTGTTCGTGCAAAATTTCGGATGAAGCCAATCGTGCGGCCCTCCAACCCGTCTAATTAATGAGAGTTCGCGCCGAGCCGGAATCGAGCCATTTAATTACATCTCGCCCGGCCCGGCATAAAGCGCGGGCCCTACGAAATGCGACGGCTCCGCTCCGGCTGTAACGAAATATTAAAAATTCAGGCCATTTTGTCCGTTGACATTAATATCCACCCTCTTTAAAGTGGGAGGGTCATGATTTCTCGGAGCCAGAACCCGTCGCCGGCCAAGTGGGCGCATATCCTTATTATGCGCACTACTACGGATACGCCTTCTGGCGCCGCGGGCAGCTGAAGCCAACCCAATTCAGCAGCCCGAGCCCGCCGCCAGAAGAAAGCCTGGCAGGCGGGTTTTTTGTTTTCGGGGTGTTGAAATGGCGCGGCGAGGCCGCACGCATGACACAAAACCCCCGGCGGACCTGGGGAATCTGGGCCACCGCCAAAGAAGAGGACGAAATGGCACCCGAGGCTAACGAACGGCAAAGCGAAGGGAACGAAGAGAGACGCCAGAATGGGGCGGCGCTGCGGAATCTCGATCGCTCGAGCGATGAGGCGAACGAACTGCAACGCTCGAATCGCGTCCGCGTGATGAAGTTTGGCGGCAGCGTGATGGCGTCAGCGGATAATATTCTCTTGGCCGCCCGGCATGTCGCCGAAGCTGCGCGCAACGAGCGGATCGCGGTGGTGGTGTCCGCGCTGCGCGGCGTTACCGACCGGCTCTATAGCGTCACCCGGGCGCTGCGGCTTCGCGACGAGCAGTCGGCGCTCAGCGAGGCGCAGGAGATTGCGCAGTTTCATCTGCATATTGCGCGCGAACTTTACTCGGGCGACGAGCAGGAATTCCAACTGCGCATCGAGCTGGCCGAACTCTCGCTCGAGCTTTCGACCGTCGTTTCCGGCGGCACCGAAGGGCATAGCCCCGCCGAAGTTACCGACGAAGTGGTTTCGTTCGGCGAACGCTGGAGCAGCCGTCTGTTCGCGGCCGCGTTGCGCAGGATTGGCGTGAATGCGGACGCGCTTGACGCCTTTCATTTCATCGTCACCGACGGCGATCGCGAAGATCCGCACCCGAAGCTCGCGGAGTCGTATCCGAAAATTCACGAAGCGCTTTACGGTTATCTCGAGGCCGGGACGGTTCCCGTCGTGACCGGCTTCGTGGCGGCCACTCCCGAAGGGCGCATCACCACGCTTGGGCGCAACAGCTCCGATTTTTCGGCGGCCATTGTGGCTTGTGCTTTGCGCGCGCACGATCTCACCATCTGGACCAGCGTCGATGGCTTCTTCGATGCCGATCCGAATCATGTGCCGTCGGCGCAGCAATTCGAGGAGCTGAGCTACGAAGAGGCCCTCGAACATTCGCAGCGCGGGGCGAGAGTGGTGCATCCGAAGGCGTTTGATTTCTTGATGCAGGAGCGCATTCCACTCTTGGTGCGGAATGCCGCGCGGCCTGACGCTCCCGGCACTTGGATTGGTCTGCGGGAAATCGGGAGGCAGTCCGCCGCGAGCGGAGGCTCGCGATGACCTGGCGCGTCGGCATCCTCGGTGCCACGGGCGCCGTCGGGCAAAAAATGATTCAAGGCCTGGCGGCGCATCCGTGGTTCCGCATCGCGGAACTCGCCGCGTCCGAGCGTTCCTCCGGCCGAACTTACGCCGATGCCGTCCGCTGGATGCAGGAGACTGCTATTCCGGACGGCGTCGGCGAACTCGAAGTGAAGCCTGCCTCGCCGGTTCTCGAATGCGATTTCGTGCTTTCGGCTCTCGATTCGAGCGTGGCCGGGCCGATCGAACAGGATTTCGCGCGCGCCGGTTATCCGGTGATCAGCAACACACGCAATCACCGCATGGATGAAGATGTGCCTTTGGTGATTCCCGAAGTCAATCCCGATCATCTGAATTTGATTCCGCGGCAGAAAGAGCGGCGCGGCTTCGCCAACGGATATCTGGTCACCAATCCGAATTGCTCGACGGTCGGCCTGGCGATGGCGCTCAAGCCGCTCGACGATGCCTTCGGCGTAGCCGAAGTTTTCGTAGTAACGATGCAAGCGCTCTCCGGCGCGGGTTATCCGGGCGTAGCCTCGCTCGACGCCATGGAAAATGTGATCCCGTTCATCTCGGGCGAAGAAGAGAAAATGCAAACCGAGCCGAGAAAGATTCTCGGCCGCCTGGCGCAGAATTCAGTTCAATTCGCTGATTTCAAAATCAGCGCGCAGTGCAATCGCGTCCCGGTAATCGACGGCCATCTCGAATCCGTTTCGATAAAGCTGAAAAAACGCGCCTCAGAGGCAGAAGTGAGCGAAGCGCTCGCCTCATTCTCAGGCGAGCCGCAAAAGCTCGGACTACCGACAGCGCCCGCTCATCCGATTCTGGTAAGCAGCGAAGCCGATCGTCCCCAACCGCGCCGCGATCGCGATGCGGGCCGCGGCATGAGCGTAAGCGTAGGCCGAATTCGCCCGTGCCCGCTCCTCGATTTCAAATTTACGGTGCTGGTTCACAACACAATCCGAGGCGCAGCCGGCGCAGCAATCCTAAACGCCGAATTACTAGCCGACCGCGGTCTACTCCCGCAGCGCAGCCAAGTCGGCGCCGAAGTCGCGGCGCGCAAGCACGTGTAGCACAGCCACTCTTGGCTGTGTCGAATTTAGCGAGATGGCTAGCTGCTGCGTTGAACCAAACGAAATGCCACAGCCAAGAGTGGCTGTGCTACGAGGCAAGATGACCACCACAAAATCAAAACACGCCGCAACCAGCGCAAATCCCCGCATCGCCGTCCTCGGCGCCGGCAAAATGGGCGGCATCCTGCTGCAAGCATTCCTGAAGCGCGGCCTGTTCCGCCCCGAAGCCGCCAGCGCAACATTGCTTCATCCTGAAAAAGCCGAATCCCGCGCGAAAACCCTCGGCGTCGCCGTCTTCACTGACAATATAAAGGCCGTCCGCCAAGCCGACATCATTCTCGTCTGCGTGAAGCCGCAAATCGTACGTTCAGTGATGGAGCAAATCCGCCCCGCGCTGCACAAAGAAAAACTGATCATCTCCATCGCCGCGTCCGTTCCCACCACCTACATCGAAAAAGTGCTCCCCGCCGGCATTCCAGTGGTGCGCGCGATGCCGAACACGCCCTGCTTCATCGGCCACGGCATGACCGCCGTAGCAGGCGGCTCCCACGCCAAGCCCGAGCATCTCGAGACTGCGCGCAAATTATTCGAAGCCGTGGGACGCTCGGTGATCGTCGATGAAAAGCACATGGACGCCATCACCGGCCTCTCCGCCAGTGGTCCGGCATTCATTTACATTATTTTGGAATCGCTGGCCGAAGCCGGCGTGAAGGTAGGGTTGCCGCGCGATCTCGCCACTTTGCTATCGGCGCAAACGGTGGAAGGCTCGGCCAGCATGGTCCTCGAAACCGGCGATCATCCCGCATTGCTGAAGGAAGCAGTAACCACACCAGCTGGCTGCACGATCGACGGCATCATGGAACTCGAAGACGGCAAACTTCGCGTAACATTAATTAAGGCCGTAGTGAAAGCCGCCGAGCGAGCAAAAGAGTTGTTGCTGCAGGGTTAAGTAGCGCCGGCGTCCCTGCCGGCATCTTACGAGCGCAGATGTTCGTGAGGTCGACAATCGCGCGCGGACTCCCGTGTAAGAATGGGCCTGGCTGGAGTGGGAGGTCCGATCGCGAGCTATAACTTTGGCTCGAGATTGCTCGTAAGATGCCGGCAGGGACGCCGGCGCTACTTAAGAGCTCTTTCGAGCGCGGCGCGCAATTTTCCGGCATCGGCTTCGACGCTTACCCGCTGCCGGGCCAATTCTTCCGCGCTGCGCCGCAGCAAACTGCTCTCCGGATCTTTCAACTGATTGCCGGTAAGAATCGCCACCACGTCCGCGCCAGCCTGAATTGTTCCAGATTTCCGCAGCTTGCGAATTCCGGCCACGGTCGTGGCCGAAGCCGGCTCGCAACCAATTCCATCGCCAGCCAGCGCAGCCTTTGCCTCAAATGTCTCCGCATCAGAAACCGATTCACAAAGCCCATCCGTCGCGCGAATCGACCGCAGCGCTTTTTTCCAATTCACGGGATTACCGATGCGAATCGCTGTGGCCTCCGTTTGCGGGTCTGCGACCGGCGTGAGTTCTGTAGCTCCAGCCGACAGCATGCGGCAGAAAGGATTGGCGCCTTCCGCCTGTGTCACCACCAGCCGCGGCAGCTTGTCGATGAATCCGTGGCGTCGCAGTTCGCACAATCCCTTGCCCATCGCCGAAACATTTCCCAAATTTCCGCCGGGTACGACGATGTAATCCGGGACGCGCCAGCCGCGCCGCTCGAGTAGCTCGAAGATAATCGTCTTCTGCCCCTCCAGCCGAAACGGGTTGAGCGAATTCACCAGGTAGAGGTTTAGCTCTTTTGCAAACGAGCGCAGTAGATGGAACGCCTGATCGAAATTTCCGGCAACTTCGATCACCATCGCGCCAAACTCAAGCGCCTGCGCCAATTTTGCCGCGGTTATTTTCCCAGCAGGCACAAAAACGAGCGCCTTCATCCCCGCGCGCACTGCGTAAGCGCTCATCGACGCCGAGGTATTTCCCGTCGAAGCGCAGGCCACCACGCCGCAGCCGAGAATCGCGCCTTGCGAGACGCACGCGGTCATGCCCAGATCTTTGAACGAGCCGGTAGGATTTGCGCCTTGATGCTTGACCGTCAAGCGCACTCCGCCGGCCCAATCTCCGGCGCGCGCAGCTTCGACCAGCGGCGTATTCCCTTCGGCCAGAGTCACCACACTCCGGCCCGCGGCGATGAATGGAAGCATTTCGCGAAAGCGCCAGACGCCGCTCTGACCTTCGATTCCTGTGCTCGATTTGCGTTGCTGCCACAATGCGAGCAGCGCCGCGCGATCCGGCGCGGCCATCTCATATTCAACGTCGAGCAAGCTGCCGCAGGCTTCGCAGCGGTATTCGCTCGCGTTCAGTGGGAAGCGCCGCCGGCAGCTTTCGTCAACACATTGTAGAAATGCAGTAGCCATGAGTCAGTTGCGCCGCCCGACGCGAATTCAAAGCCGCGGACGCCACGAAAAATTATAAGGGTTGCCGCAAAGCAGGTAAACGCACTAGCGAGCAGGCAGTTCCTTCCGTAGCGCAGGCTTGCCCTGAGGGTCGAAGGGCTGCCAGCCGGCGTTTTTCTGAGCGAATGGCGTTGAGTGAGGGAGATTTCGGTGTGTCGCTGGGATTACGGCAGGACATTTCGCGTAGGCTGCCCGCGAAAAAGAGCCGGCGGGACGCCAGCGCTGCAAAAACGAAAGCCCGCCTACAAAATTTGGGCACCGAGATTGTCGGCCTTGAGACCCTTGGCACTGGCTGCGACGCCTTGGCGGCTAAATGTATCGACCAGAGCTGCGCCGATCTTTTCGGCGTTTGCCGTGGCAATCGCCATCACTGACGAGCCAGCGCCGCTGATGAAAACGCCGGCGAGTCCCTCCTCGCGATGCTCAAGGCAATCTGCGATTCCCGGAATCAAAGGCGAGCGATAAGGCTGATGAAGGCGATCGCGGAACAACTCAGGTGTAAGCCCGGAGCGGGAACAAAACGCCGCCGTCAGCAATGCGACACGCTGCAAATTCCGCACCACATCTGCGCGCGAATATTGCGCGGGCAGCACGCCGCGAGCTTTTTCTGTCGGCAGCGGACGATCAGGCGTGACCACAATAAAATCGAGCAATGGCGAAACATCGCAGCGGTGAAAAAGGACTTCGCCCGCGCGCTCAGCACCGTCACCATCGGCAATCGCCGCGACAACGAACCCGCCGCAAAGCGCGGCAGCGACATTATCGGGATGGTGCTCGATGGCAGCAGCTTCGCGGAGCAACTCGCCACGCTCGGGTTTGACGCCGGCAAGCCCGGCTCCTACCAGCAATCCCGCGACAATCGCCGCCGCGCTTGAACCGAGCCCAACCCCGATGGGAATTTCATTCTCGATTTCAATGTGCGCGCCCGCGATCGGCTTGCCGGCGGCCGCCGCAAAAGTTCGGATCGCCTTTACGATTAGATTCTCGTCGCCGACCGGAACGCGATCCTCGTTCACCCCGCGGTAGCGCACCTCAAATCCTGGCGCCGAACGCGGCTCCGCCGTGACGCGCAAATACAAATTCAGCGCGATCGCCGCGCAATCAAAAGCTGGTCCTAGATTTGCCGTGCTGGCAGGAACTTGAACGCGTACGGCCATCGCGCGCTAGGCCGAAGCTGTAGCGGCCACCGCGTTCCCCATATATTTCTCGAAAGCGGCAATTTTCGGCTCGATCGCGTCGTCGAGTTCGAAGCGCCCAGCCAACGCGTCGGTTGTTTTCAAGCCGTTGCCCGTGATGCACAGCACCGTTTCCTCATCCGTGCCGATGCGTCCCTGCGCCAAAAGCGATTGCGCGCACGCCACGGTCACGCCGCCGGCCGTCTCGGTAAAAATTCCCTCACTCGCGGCCAGCAATTCGATTCCGCCGACGATATCCGGATCCGAGCAATCCTCCGCCCAACCGCCGCTCGAACGAATCACCCGCGTGGCATAAATTCCATCTGCAGGATTCCCAATGGCCAGCGAGCGAGCAATCGTCGAAGGTTTCTGCGGATCAATCTCATCCTTCGAATTCTTCACGGCATCAGCGATCGGCGAGCAACCGGTGGCCTGCGCGCCGAAAAATTTCACGGTCTTGGCTTCGACAAGCCCCAACGTCACCAGCTCGCCGAAAGCCTTGCTGATTTTCGTGATCAAAGATCCGCCGGCCATCGGCACCACCACGTTATCCGGCAATCGCCAACCCAGCTGCTCGGCAATCTCGTACCCTACGGTCTTCGATCCCTCCGCATAATACGGCCGCAAATTAATATTCACGAAGCCCCAGCGATAACGATCCGCAATCTGCGAACAAAGCCGGTTCACCTGATCGTAATTTCCCGCAATCCGGGTAACCCGCGCCCCATAAACCTGCGTCCCCACCACTTTCGCCGCTTCCAAATCCGCAGGAATGAAAATCCAAGCCTCAAATCCATGACGCGCCGCCTGCGCCGCCACCGAGTTCGCCAAATTCCCGGTCGAAGAGCAACTCACCGTCTCAAATCCAAAATTTTTCGCCGCCGCCAAAGCCATCGCCACCACACGATCCTTAAAAGAAAGGGTAGGGAAGCACACCGCGTCGTTTTTCACCAAAAGCCGCCGCGATCCAATCTTCTTCCCCAATTGCGGCACCTTGACCAGCGGTGTCATGCCCACTGGCAAACCCGAATCGTAACCCTCCGGCTTCGGCAACAATTCCGCATAACGCCACAAATTCGCCGGCCGGGCCGTAATCGCCTCGCGCGTAAATTTTCCGCGCACCGCATCCATATCGTAATGAACTTCCAGGGGAGCCAAGCAGTCGGTACAGATCGAGGAAGGAATGTTTCCGTAATCGCGCTGGCACTCGCGACAACGCAAAGAATAATTCACTCTCATGGCCGTATCTCCGGGGCTGCGCTGGGCCCTGCGCGCCCATAAACACAAAAAGCCTCATCCGGGTTTAGGGGAATGAGGCTAGACACCAATCCCCCGAATCTTCATGTCCCCCGCGAACCGGGCGGGAATTGGCACCGAGCGACCAGTCATTATTAATAGCTGGTCCGGTTGTCGTGGCGTCGTCGGGCCCGTACCCCTCAGCCACTCTGCATGAAATTCGGTGCACGCCCTCGCGAGCGCGCAAAACAATGGTATTGCCGCATGCCACGCAGGTCAAGAACAGAATTCCCCGAACGAACCCCGCGGCAAAGTTCTGCATCATAGCGCTTTGGTAGGGGAGGGTACTTCATACCCTCCCGCTTTTCGGCCCTGTTTTCCCGACAATCCGGCAATCGCATTCCAGTACGAAGTAGAAATTGGTTCGAGCGATCAATAGCAAGAAACCGGGCTTAAATGCGGGAGGGTCGGAAGCACCCTCCCCTACTTACATCGCCCGAATTTTGATATTGTTCGCATACGTCCGGATAAGCGCTTAGCATCCGAGAGTTTATCGCCCATGCCGAACCGCAACGACATTCCGCGTGTCGCCTTTCAAGGAGAGCGCGGCGCTTTCAGCGAAGAAGCCATCGTCGCTCTGCTGGGCGAGAATGTGCGTCTAGTGCCTTGCGATACTTTCGAAGGTCTATTCGCCGCAATTCCCGCGGGCATCGCCGACCTCGCGCTCGCGCCTTTTGAAAACACGCTGGCCGGCTCGGTGCATCAATCCTACGATCTACTACTCGATAGCTCGCTGCTGATCATCAATGAAGTCGCCATCCCCATCGCTCACAATTTAATCGGCTGCCCCGGCGCAAATCTCAGCCAAATCCGCGAAGTGCAATCGCATCCCGTCGCGCTAGCCCAATGCCTCGGTTTCTTCGTGCAGCACCCCGAAATTCAGCGAGTAGTAGCCGGCGACACGGCCGGAAGCGTCCGTGAAGTAATTGAACGAGGCGATCCAAAAGTAGCGGCCATCGCCGGACGCCACGCCGCTAAAATTCACGGCGGCGTAATTCTCAAAGAACATCTAGAAGATCACCGCGAGAATTTCACGCGCTTCGTCCTACTCTCGGATGAGCCGCGCGTCAGCCCGGTAGCAAACAAACTCTCGCTGGTAGTAAGAGTGAAACACCAACCCGGCGCCCTGCACTCAGTTCTAGGCACCTTCGCCAATCGCGAAATCAACTTACTAAAAATCGAAAGCCGCCCGCTAAAAGGCAGCCCCTGGCACTACAGCTTTTACCTAGATCTAGAAGGCTCGGTAGCCGATGCGCACGTAGCCGCGGCCCTAGACGAACTTCGCGCCCACGCCGAAAAACTCCGCATCCTAGGCTGCTACCCAGCCGCAAAACGCGTAACCGAAAGCGCTTCGGGCAACACCCCAGTTCCAGCAGCAAGAAACTCCGCCACCCGCACCACCGATTAATCCGATTACGCTCGCCGTATGCCGGCTGTACCAAACCGACTCACCGCGACACTCTCCATAAGCATTATTTATCGCGCACAACAGCAATATAAATTGGACTCTCTGCCCTAAAGTAGGGCCTACTAGAAGCACTCAGCTTGACGGGCGGCCGAGCAGTGCGGTGTCGGTCGCCCGAAGTGTACAAGCGCGAGCGGGAGTTGCGGAACGTGCTCAAGACCGGTGCCGAAATCATCTGGGAATGTCTCGAACGCCAGGGCGTGAAGGTGGTCTTCGGCTACCCAGGCGGCGCGATTCTTCCCACTTATGACGCGATGACGCGTTACAGCGTCCACCATGTCCTAGTGCGCCACGAGCAAGGCGGCACGCACATGGCCGACGGATTCGCCCGCGCCGGCGGCGGTGTGGGCGTCGCGATCGCCACTTCCGGGCCCGGCGCAACCAACATGGTCACCGGCATCGCAACCGCGATGCTGGATTCCTCGCCGATCGTCTGCATCACCGGCCAGGTAGGCAGCAAACTAATCGGCTCCGATGCCTTCCAAGAAACCGACATCACCGGCATCACTCTGCCAATCACGAAACACAATTATCTGGTCACGCGCGCGCAAGACATCGCCCCAAGCCTGCGCGAAGCCTTTCACATCGCCGCGTCCGGCCGTCCCGGCCCAGTCCTGGTCGACATCACCAAGGACGCCCAAAATTCCACCTGCGAATTCGATTGGGATGCCGCCGCGCCGAAAGTGCGCCGCATGGAGCCAGTCCATTTCCCGAAGCCCGACGCACTGGAAAAAGCCCTAGCGCTGATCAATGAAGCGCAAAGGCCGGTAATTCTCGCCGGCCACGGAATTATTCTTTCCGGCGCGATGCAGGAAGCGATGAAATTCGCTGAGAAAGCATCGATCCCGGTGGCCGAAACGCTGCTCGGCCTCGGCGGCTTCCCAGCCTCGCATCCTCTATCTCTCGGCATGATGGGCATGCACGGCGAAGCCTGGGTCAACACCGCCATCCAAGAATCCGATTTGCTGCTGGCCTTCGGCATGCGCTTCGACGATCGCGTCACAGGAAATCTGAAGACCTACGCGCCGACCGCGAAAAAGATTCACATCGAGATCGATCCCGCGGAAATCAATAAGAATGTCCGCGTGGACATCCCGCTCATCGGCGACCTGCGCGAAATCCTTCAGCATCTGATCCCCGGCGTCAAGCAAACCGACCGTGGCGCCTGGCTGGCTTATATTGATAGCCTGAAAACCGATTCCGCCGTCCGCGATATTCAAAATCTGCCCGATAGCGGCCATCTCTACGCCGCGCACGTAATCCACGATCTCTGGCGCGCCACTCACGGCGATGCCGTAGTAGTAACCGACGTAGGCCAACACCAAATGTGGGAAGCGCAGTATTACCACCACGAAAAGCCGCGCACGCTGATCACCTCCGGCGGCCTCGGCACGATGGGCTTCGCATTGCCAGCAGCAATTGGCGCAAAATTCGCCCGTCCCGACGCCGAAGTCTGGGTAGTAGCCGGCGATGGCGGCTTCCAAATGACCATGCCCGAACTGGCCACCATCGTTCAGGAAAAAATCGCCATCAAAATCGCCATCATCAATAACGGCTATCTAGGCATGGTCCGCCAATGGCAGCAATTCTTCTACGACGGCCGCTACGCCTCCACTCCGATCATCAGCCCAGATTTCGCCAAACTAGCCGAAGCCTTCGGCATCCAAGGAATGTCGGTACGCACGCGCGCCGAAGTCGGCCCTGCGCTGGAAGCCGCCCGAAATAATCCCGGGCCCGCGCTGATCGATTTCCATGTCGAGCAGGAAGATTCCGTTTATCCCATGGTTCCGGCCGGCGCCGATCTGCACAATATGATTCGCCGCCCAAACCCGCTGGTCGAGAAAGGCTCCGATGTCTGAAAGTGAAAAGCTGCACATCTTTGTCCTCTACGTCGAGAACCAGCCCGGCGTGCTCAATCGCGTAGCCTCGCTCTTCCGCCGCCGCGCCTACAACATCGAATCGCTAGCGGTAGGTCACACCGAACGCCCCGGCATCTCGCGCATGACCATCGTCGCGGGAATCAGCGAAGGCGCGGCGCAACGCGTCGAAGCCAATCTCTACAAGCTCGTCAATGTCCTCTCGGTCGAAGACGTAACGCACATCTCGACAATCGCCCGCAGCGTAGCGCTCATTAAAGTCGAAGCCCCCGAAGAATCGCGCCATCGCCTGATGGAAATCGCCCGCGTTTTTCGCGCGCGCGTAGTCGATCTCGCGCCCAACTCGATGATCATCGAAATTACCGGCACCGAAGAAAAAATCCGCGCGCTAGAAGATCTGTTGCACCCGTTCGGCATCCTGGAAATGGTGCGCACCGGGCAAGTAGTAATGACGCGCGGCGTGAAACGCGCTCGCGCCCGTCAAGGCGAAACTCTCAGCACCGATCCCGGCGATTCAGACGTTTCCCATTCTGTCTGAGCGCCAGAAAATTCAAAGCAACACCGAAACCCGCAACGCAAAGGAGCAGGGCATGGCCAAGATTTATCAAGATCACGACGCAGATCTCGCACTGATCCAAAAAAAGAAAGTCGCCATCATCGGCTACGGCTCGCAAGGTCACGCCCACGCGCTAAGCCTGCGCGATAGCGGCTGCACCGTCCGCGTAGGCCTGCACCCAGAAAGCAAATCGCGAGAAAAAGCCAAAGCCGCAGGCCTGACGGTCGAGTCCGTCTCCGACGCAGCAGCCTGGGCCGACGTAATCATGATTCTCGCCCCAGACACCGCCCAACCAGCCATCTACGAAAAAGAAATCGCCCGCCATCTCACCACCGGCAAAATGCTGATGTTCGCCCACGGCTTCAACGTGCGTTACGCCACCATCCAACTCCCGCGCGACATCGACGTAACCATGGTGGCCCCCAAAGCCCCAGGCCATCGCGTCCGCGAAGTTTTCATGGAAGGCGGCGGCACGCCCGCCCTGCTGGCCGTGCATCAAGATGCCACCGGCAACGCCAAGCAACTGGCTCTCTCCTATGCCAAAGCGCTTGGCACCACTCGAGCCGGCGTGATCGAGACTACTTTCAAAGAAGAAACGGAAACCGATCTTTTCGGCGAGCAAGCAGTTCTGTGCGGCGGCGTAAGCGAGCTGATCAAAGCGGGCTTCCAAACGCTAGTCGAAGCAGGCTACCAACCAGAAATCGCCTATTTCGAATGTCTCCACGAACTAAAATTAATCGTCGACCTGATCTATCAAGGCGGCCTCAACTACATGCGCTATTCCGTAAGCGACACCGCCGAATACGGCGACTACACCGGCGGCCCGCAAGTAGTAAACGAACAAACCCGCCAAACCATGAAAAAAATGCTGGCAAGAATCCAAAACGGCGAATTCGCCAAAGAATGGATCGCCGAAAATAAAACCGGCCGCCCTAACTTCGACGAAACCCGCCGCAAAGAGCAACATCAACTAATCGAAGAGGTAGGCGCCCGTCTACGCGAGCGCATGACCTTCCTAAAGCCGGTAACAATCGCGATCGAAGAAACCGCCGTAGCAGGCAAAAAGTAGCGCCGGCGTCCCTGCCGGCATCTTACGAGCAACCATGCGCTAGAAAGAGAATCACGCGCGGAAGAAAACACACCGGTTGAAACGCGATCCAAATTTAAATCAAGCGCATATACTTCCAATCGCAGGCAAAAAATAAATGAGCTTCGAACAATCCCACTGGGTCTGGATGAATGGCAAAATCGTGCCGTGGCAAAATGCCACGTTGCACGTCTCCTCCCACGCCCTGCACTACGGCAGCGGCGTCTTCGAAGGCATCCGCTGCTACGACACGGCGCTGGGGCCGGCAATCTTCCGCCTACCCGAACATCTAGAACGCCTCTGCCAGTCCGCCCAATTCTACGATCTAAAAATCCCCTACACCTCAGCGCAACTAGACGCCGCCGTCTGCGAGGTAGTCCGCCGCAACGAATTCAAAAGCTGCTATGTCCGCCCCATAGCCTATTACGGCAGCAACAGCCTAGGCGTCCACCCGCGCAACAATCCCACCGAAACCGCGATAATCGCCTGGCCCTGGGCCCCATTCCTGAACAAAAATGGCGAGTCGCAAGGCGTCCGCATCTGCATCTCCCCCTGGCGAAAATTTCATTCGACCATGATGCCCACCGCCGCCAAAGCCTGCGGCCAATACATTAATTCCATCTTAGCGGTACAAGACGCCCAACGCCGAGGCTTCGACGAAGCCCTCCTACTAGATAAACATGAACGCATCGCCGAAGGCTCCGGCGAAAATTTATTCGTAGTAAAAGACGGCCGCGTCCTAACCAACGATAGCCGCCACTCCATCCTAATGGGCGTAACCCGCGACTCCGTCCTGCAACTCGCCCGCGACAACGGCATCTCGGTAGAAACGCGCGATCTGCAACTCGAAGATCTAGCCACCGCCGACGAAGCCTTCTTCACCGGCACAGCAGTAGAAGTAACCCCCATCAGCGAAATCGAAAATCACCGCACCTGGCCCAACTCCCCAGGCCCCATCACAAAAAAGCTAGCGGACTTATATCGCGCCGTAACGACAGGCAAAGATTCCCGCTATCACCACTGGCTAAGGCCCGTAGCGGGATGAAAAGTTTTGTCAGGGCACGACTTTAGTCGTGCCGAATGCGTTGCAAACTAAGAGGGCTTCAGCCGCTGAGGTTTTGTTTCTCCGCATCTCGTTCTCATGTGCATTGCACCCAACAAAATTTTCGATTAGCCTCTTCAAAATTTACGATGCGTCCACCGCAACAGCAACCGATAAACTCAAAATCACGCAAAAGGCAAAAAAATGCGCGCCAATGAACGCAGCAAGCTCATCACCCAAGGCGTCGAGCGAACTCCCAATCGCGCCATGCTCCGCGCCGTAGGCTTCGGCGACAACGATTTCAACAAGCCCATCATCGGCGTAGCCAACGGCTACAGCACAGTAACCCCATGCAATGCCGGACTAAACGAACTAGCCCAGCGAGCCGTAAGCGAAGTACGCACGGCTGGCGCCATGCCACAAATCTTCGGCACCATCACCGTAAGCGACGGCATCTCCATGGGCACCGAAGGAATGAAATTTTCGCTAGTCTCGCGCGAAGTAATCGCCGACTCCATCGAAACCGTCTGTAGCGCTGCCCGCATGGACGGCGTAATCGTAATCGGCGGCTGCGATAAAAATATGCCCGGCGGCATGCTGGCAATCGCGCGCCTGAATATCCCAGCAATTTTCGTCTACGGCGGCACGACCAAGCCCGGCCACTTAAACGGGAAAAATCTCACCATCGTAAGCGCCTTCGAAGCGGTCGGTGAATACAGCGCCGGCCGCATCAACGACACTCAGCTCCAGGAAATCGAAAAAAATTCCTGCCCCGGCGTAGGTTCCTGCGGCGGCATGTACACCGCCAACACCATGTCCTCCGCAATCGAAGCCATGGGCATGAGCCTTCCATACTCTTCGACAATGACCGCCGGCGAATCTGAAAAACTCGAAAGCACCGCCGAATCCGCCCGCGCGTTAGCCGAAGCCATCCGACGTCAAATTCTTCCGAGACAAATCCTCACGCGCAAAGCCTTCGAAAACGCCATTGCGGTCGTAATGGCCACCGGCGGCTCCACAAATGCCGTCCTTCATCTCCTAGCCATAGCCCAAGCCGCCAAAGTTCCGCTCACCATCGACGATTTCGAAAAAATCCGTCCGCGCGTCCCGGTCCTCTGCGATCTAAAGCCCTCAGGCAAATACGTAATCACCGAGCTGCACGAAGCCGGCGGCATCCCGCAAGTAATGAAAATCCTGCTCGATCACGGCGTGCTACACGGCGACGCCATAACTATCACCGGCAAAACCATCGCCGAAACGCTGGCGAAAGTTCCGTCCGAACCGCGCAAAGACCAAGATGTAATCCACCCGTGGAGTTCGCCGGTCTACCCGCAAGGCCACCTAACAATCCTAAAAGGCAATCTAGCCAGCGAAGGCGCCGTGGCAAAAATCTCCGGCGTAAAATTAAAAAAGATCACCGGCCCAGCCCGCGTTTTCAATTCCGAGGAAGAATCCCTGGCCGCAATCCTCGCCCACAAAATAAAAGCCGGCGACATCCTGGTAATCCGCTACGAGGGCCCCAAAGGCGGCCCAGGCATGCGCGAAATGCTCTCGCCCACCTCCGCCTTGATCGGCGCGGGCCTCGGCGATTCCGTAGGTCTGATCACCGACGGCCGTTTCTCCGGCGGCACCTACGGCATGGTAGTAGGCCACGTAGCCCCCGAAGCCGCAGTCGGCGGCGGCATCGCGCTGGTAAACGAAGGCGACTCCATCACCATCGACGCCGAAGCCCGCCTCTTGCAACTAAATATCCCATCCGAAGAATTCGAAAAGCGCCGCGCGCAATGGAAACCACCGGAGCCAAGATATCGCCACGGAGTTCTGGCAAAATACGTACGCCTAGTATCAAGCAGCAGCATCGGCGCAATTACCGACGCGGCATAATCGCGCGGCGTCAGCCTCAAAGACTGGAGACCAGAAGCGATGACAAAAATCGAAGCGGTAATTCAACCGTCGCGTTTCGAATCCGTGAAAGAGGCCCTCATCGAAATCGGCATTCAAGGCATGACCGTCTTCGAAGTCCGCGGGCACGGCCGCCAAAAAGGCCACACCGAAACCTATCGCGGCCGCGAATACGAAGTCGATCTGCTCCCCAAAATCAAAATCGAAATCATTCTCGCCGATAAACTCGTGGACCTCACTGTCCAAACCATTCTCAAAGCCGCAAAAACCGGCAAAATCGGGGACGGCAAAATTTTCTTATCGAAAGTGGATGAAGCCATCCGCATTCGCAACGAAGAACGCGGAGATCAAGCGCTCTAATAAAAAATCGCCCGCGGCACCTCCTCAACGCATCGCCGCAGGCCAAGCAAACGCCGCCCGCCATCAGCGCACCCAGAGCGCACAGCGGGCAGCCGAGGCAATCATCAGCATGTCGTTGTCATCACCGGGCCAGCAACTGCGCGAAACCTACACAGCGGAGTCCGCCAAAATTCAGCAGCACTTCGACGCGACCGGTGACGGCCGCGCCGTAACCGAACAGCGCGCCGCTCTGGTCGATCGCATCGCCATCGAACTTTTCCGCCATCATTTCGCGCAAGAATCAAATCAAGCAGCAAAAATCGCACTAGTAGCGCTCGGCGGCTACGGACGCCGCGAACTTTTCCCCTATTCCGATATCGATCTGCTATTCCTGGCCGCTGACACCGCCACCGAAGTAAATCTAAAGTCCGCCACCAGAGATTTCTGCCAGGCCCTCTGGGACATGCGCATGCGAGTCAGCCCCTCAGCCCGCGCCCTCCCCGAATGTGCAAAATTCAAAAGCGAAAACCCCGAGTTCAATATCTCGCTACTCGATTGCCGCTATCTAGCAGGTGACGAAAATCTATTCAACGAGCTGCACCAACAAATTTTGCCCGCCCTGGTCTCCCGCAACCGCGCCTCGCTCCGCGAAAATCTAGCCGAGCTGACCCGCCAGCGCCACGCCAAATACGGCGAAACGGTTTTTCATCTCGAACCCAATCTAAAAAATTCCCCCGGCGGCCTGCGCGATTTCCACACTGCCTGTTGGCTCGAGCGCATCTCCGAACTCACCGGCGAAAAACAATTCCCCGCGCACCCCGGCCGCACCTCACCCAAACTAAATCCCGAAGCCGAGCAAGCCTTCGATTTCATCGCCGCCGCAAGATGCCTTGTCCATTTCCGCCAAGGCCGCGACGACAACGCCCTTACCTACGAACTGCAATCCGTAGCCGCCGAACTCGGCCTCGGCGTCCAACTCGACAAATCCATGCCCCCGGCGGACTGGATGCGCCGCTATTTCCGTCACGCCCGTGTAATCTTCACCCTGGCCACGCAACTCCTCGACGCCGCCGTCCCCGAAAAAAGTTCCCTCGCAGATCGCGTAGGCGAATGGAAAGCCAGATTCTCCAATTCGCCATTCGCAATCTCCTCCGGCCGCCTGGTAGTCCGCGAGCCAGCCACTATCACCAAAGATCCCGAGCAACTCCTATCGCTCTTCGAAGTAATGGCCCGCGACGGCCTAAAGCTAAGCCGCGAAACCGAACAAGAAGTAGAATCCGCCGCCGCCGCGCTGGCAACCGCAGGCCCGCAAATCCCCAATCTCTGGCCGCACTTACAACAAATTCTGATCGCCCCCTACGCCGCCGACGCCCTCCGCTCCATGCACGCGCAAGGTGTCCTGGTTCGCCTCTTCCCAGAATTCGCCGCGATCGATTCCCTGGTAATCCGCGATTTCTATCATCACTACACGGTTGACGCCCATTCCTTCATCACCATAGAAAATCTCAAAGATCTACGCAGCAAGACTACCGAATGGGAAAGAAAATTCGCCGATATCCTCAGCGAACTCGAACAACCGCAACTTTTATTCCTCGCATTACTCTTCCACGATGTCGGCAAAGGCATGCCCCACGACGATCACATCGAAGGCAGCCTCCACGCCGTAGATGAAGTCTTCCCCCGCCTCGGTCTCAACCCCACCGAAACCGAATCCGTCCGCTATCTAATCGCCAATCACTTGGAAATGTCCGCCAATCTCCTCCGCCGCGACATCTTCGACCCCCAAACCATCCGCAATTTCGCAGAAAAAGTAGGCACTCCCGAACGCCTGAAAATGCTCTGCCTCTTCACCTACGCCGACATCCGCGCGGTGAATCCCGAAGCGCTCACCCCGTGGAAAGCCGAATCGCTCTGGCAGCTCTACGTCTCCACAGAAAATTATCTAAATCGCAACGTCGATGAAGAGCGCGTCCACGCCAATCAAGACGGCCGCGAATGGGTCGAGCGCATAATTCCGCTAGTCTCCACCGACGCCAATCGCCACGAACTCCGCGAATTCCTCGAAGGCCTCCCGCGCCGCTACTTGCTGGCTCACTCCCCGCAAGAAGTAGCCCGCCATTTCGAAATGTCGCGCCGCCTAGAGTCGTCCGCGGTAGAGCTGCATCTAGAATCGCAAGGGCACATCTACGAGCTAACGGTCCTAACTGCCGATCGCCCGCAACTTTTCGCCGGCATCAGCGGCACCATCGCCGCCTGGGGCATGAACATCTGGAAAGCCGAAGCCTTCGCCAACGCCAGCGGCATAATCGTAGACACCTTCCATTTCACCGACCCCTTCCGCACGCTAGAACTAAATCCCAGCGAAATGGATCGCTTCAAAACCAGCATCACGGACGTTCTTTGCGGCACAGTAAGTCTAGAGAGCCTGATGCGCGGCAGAAAAAATCTACGTGGCCCAGCAATCGCAAAAGTTCCAGTCTCCACGCAAATCCGCTTCGACGATTTCTGCAGCAGCCATTCCACCCTGATGGAAATCGCCACCCAAGATCACCCAGGCCTCCTCTACCAAATCACCTCAGTCCTAGCCCAATACGGCTGCAACCTAGAAGTAGCCCTAATCGACACCGAAGGCCAAAGAGCCATAGACGTTTTCTATCTAACGCTAGACGGCGCAAAACTAGGTGCCAACCACCAAAGAAAACTCCGCGATCTGTTACTAGCCCAACTCTAAAATTCCGCATGAATTCCGGCTGCATTTGAATTTTTCCCGTAGGGGCGACGGGTCAATCGCTGTGCGGTTGCAAAGTAATCGACTCGCCCGCCCGAGTAGCGACCGCGAAAAATGTGGGCTACGTCCGTCGACGCAACACGATCCGGTTTATTCCGTTTCGTCTTTGGCCTTGCCCGTATCGACGTCGTTGCCCGCGCCATTGCCCGTAACGCCGCAACAACTCCACTCTTCGAACATCCTGAAACATTCCGGAACTAGATACGTCACAATAGGGAAGAATGAATGAGGGAAAGTGCGGCTCGACCCAGCAAATTCAGACCCGCCACTGGCTTCCTCTAAGGCGAGGAATCAAGAAATGAACGCAAGTAAATTGGCCGCGCCCATGCTCGCACTGATGCTCACGCTGATGTTTTCGGGCACCGCCCCAATCCCAATCGTCCATGCGCAAACCCCCGCCCCGCAAAATGCCGCCTCGCGCCCGGTCGGCACAGTAAAAGCCATCAACGGCAATGCAGTAACAATGACCACCGACGCCGGCGCAGAACTCACCGTAAACGTGCAAGACTCCACGCGCCTAATCAAAACCGCCCCAGGCCAAAAAGACCTAACCGGCGCCACAGCAATCCAACTCAAAGATCTCCAAGCAGGCGATCGCATCCTGGTCCGCGGCACTCCCTCCGACGATTCCAAATCCATAGCCGCCGCCGCGATCATCGTAATGAAAAAATCCGATATCGAGCAAAAGCAAGCCGCCGAGCGCGCCGATTGGCAAAAACGCGGCGTAGGCGGCCTGGTAACCGCGGTCGATCTGGCCTCAGGCACCATCACAATTTCCTCAGCAGCGTTGAGCGGCAACAAAAGCGTCGCTATCCACACGGCAAAAGACACCGTAATCCGCCGCTACGCCCCCGATTCCATAAAATTCGATGACGCGAAGCTAGCCACTCTCGATCAAATCCAGCCAGGCGACCAACTCCGCGCCCGCGGCGATCGCAATCCCGAAGGCACCGAACTCAACGCCCAAGAAATCGTCTCCGGCTCCTTCCGCAACATCGCCGGCACAGTAATCTCCACCGACGCAGCCGCCAACACACTCACCGTCACCGATCTAAAAACAAAGAAGCCAGTAATCGTAAAACTCACGCAAGATTCGCAATTCCGCAAACTCCCGGCAATGATGGCGCAAATAATGGCCGCCCGAATGAGCGGCGCAGCAAGCGGCACAAACGGCGCTCCAGCAGCCGGAAACGGCGGCGCAGGTGGCAACGCATCCGCGAATCCGCAACCAGGCAGCGCAGCCCCCGGTGCAACTCCCGGCGCGCGGCCCGGCGGTGGTGCAGGCGGCGCGGGCAACGGCCGCGCCGGTGGCGGTCAAGATTTTCAGCAAATTTTAAGCCGCATCCCGCCAGCAACTCTCGCAGATTTAGTCAAAGGCGACGCCGTAATGATCGTAGCCACGCAAGGCACCGGCGACGGCCCCGTCACAGCCATCACCATGCTAAGCGGCGTCGACCCCATCCTCGCCGCCACATCAAAAGGCGGCCAGCAAATGTTCCTAACGCCCTGGAACCTAGAGGCGTCCGGCGGCGGCGATGCCGCATCTCAATAAATTCAATAACGCACCGCGAAAAATTTCTCAGGAGCGGGAATGAGCCGAGGTTCCATCATCAAAAATTGCATCCCGACAAGCCCGACGCGTAAGCGTCGTCCGAACGTAGGGCCCGCGCTTTATGCCGGACCTCTTCATGCACGATTGTGCCAAAACCACAATTCGCCCCGTACCAATCGCCTCAATTCAATGATCGAACTTGCGGCCCTCATCCTAGCAATTATCTTCTTCCTACAAGCCCCGTCACTCGCCGCCCAAGCCCCCACCGGCACTCTACGCGGCTCCGTAACCGATCCCTCCGGCGGCGCCGTAGTAGGCGCCACCGTCCTCCTAACCGATTCCGCCGGAAAAACCACCACCGGCCAAACCAACAAAACCGGCGCTTACGAATTCAAAAATCTACCCGCAGACACCTACGGCATGACGGTAGGCGCCACAGGCTTCGCCCTCTACCAAAAAGACTCCGTCGCAATCGCAGCCGGCAAAGCTCAAACCGTCGATGTCCAATTAACTCTCGAAGTACAAAAGCAAAAAGTAGAAGTCACCGACTCAGAAACCACAGTCGACGTAAATCCCTCCAACAACGCCAGCGCCCTAGTCCTAAAAGGCAAAGATCTAGACGCCCTCTCCGACGATCCCGACGAACTCCAATCCGAACTAACCGCCCTGGCCGGCCCCTCCGCCGGTCCCAATGGCGGCCAAATCTATATCGACGGTTTCACCGGCGGCCAACTCCCGCCCAAATCCAGCATCCGCGAAATTCGCATCAATCAAAATCCCTTCTCCGCCGAATTCGATAAACTCGGCTACGGCCGCATAGAAATCCTCACCAAGCCCGGCACCAATCAGTTCCACGGCCAATTTCTCTTCGACGCCAACGATCAACCGTTCAACGCACAAAACCCGTTCGTAACCACAGTCCCGCCCTATCACACGTTCCTCTTCAGCGGCAACGTAAGCGGCCCCATCAACAAAAAAGCCTCTTTCTTCGTCGACGCGGAACGCCGCAACATCGGCGACGCCTCCATCGTCAACGCGGTAGTCCTAGATTCCAATTTCAATCCCACGCCGTTCACGTCAGCAATCTCCAATCCAAAAACGCGCACCAGCGTAAGCCCGCGCCTAGACTGGCAAGCCACCAAGAACAACACCATCACCCTGCGTTACCGCTACGTAGTCTCCAACGACACCAACGATCTAGGCACCACCGCGTCTTTCGCCCTGCCCTCGCAAGCCTTCAATTCCACCACCAGCGAACAGGTAGTCCAAGCCTCGGACACCTACGTAATCAGTGCCACCATGGTCAACGAAACCCACTTCCAGTTCACTCGCGACCGCGAAGACCAAACCGCCCAAAATTTCGGCACCACCATCTCCGTCCCTGGGGCATTTGTCGACGGCGGGAACAATCAAGGCGATTTTCTGAATCTAGGCAACACCTACGAACTCCAAAATTACACGTCGATGTCTCTCGGCAAGCACTACCTGAAATTCGGCGGCCGTGTCCGCGCCTATCAAGCCTCGAATAACGCCAACACAAATTTCAACGGCACCTTCACTTTCGGCGCGCGCCAATTCCAAGGCCAAACCATCACCGGCCTCGAAGCCTATCAAATCACGCAAGAAGGCCTGGCCGCCGGCGAAACGCTCCCGCAAATCATCGCCGCAGGCGGCGGCGCCAGCCAATTCAATATCGCCACCGGAAATCCCTACGCCGCGATCAGTCAATTCGATCTAGGCCTCTACGCCCAAGACGATTGGCGCCTGCGCCCCAACATGACCCTAAGCCTCGGCCTGCGCTTCGAAACGCAAAACAACATCAGCGATCACGCAGACGTAGCCCCGCGCCTGGCCTTCGCCTGGGGCCTCGGCCGCAAAGGCGCCGCTCCAAAAACCGTCCTGCGCGCCGGCTGGGGCATGTTCTACGATCGCTTCACCGACACCTACGTCCTGGAAGCCGAGCAACTCAACGGAATTAATCAGCAACAATTCGTAGTCAACTCGCCGACATTTTTCCCAGATATTCCGCCGGCAGGCTCATTACCCGCAAGTATCCCTACGAGCTATCGCATCAGCCCCAATCTACGCGCGCCTTACACCATGCAAGGCGCTCTTAGCCTCGAGCGCCAAATCACCAAGACGATAAACATGGCGCTAACTTACATTCACTCCGACGGCGTCCACACTCTCCTTTCACGAAATATAAATGCGCCACTCCCCGGCACGTTCAATCCTGACGATCCCACCAGCGGCACCCGCCCGCTCGGCGATATCGGCAACGTCTACGAATTCGAATCCGACGGCATCTTTCACCAAAATCAATTCGTCGCGAACGCCAACTGGCGCATGGGCACGCGCCTCTCTCTCTTCGGCTACTACGTGCTGAATTCCGCCCACAGCGACACGGCCGGCGCCAACAGCTTCCCGGCAAATCAATACGATCTCGCCGCAGATTACGGCCGCGCCGCATTCGATATCCGCCAGCGCGCCTTCATCGGCGGCACGGTAAGCCTGCCCTACGGTTTCCGCGCCAGCCCGTTCATAATCGCCAGCTCCGGCGCCCCCTTCAACATCACCATCGGCCAGGATCTCAACGGCGACTCGCTCTTCACCGATCGCCCGGCATTCGCAACCTCAGCCACGCTGCCGCAAAATCTAGTCGTGACGAAATATGGCAATTTCGATCTCGCCCCCGCAGCCACTGCAGCAATCATTCCCCCAAATCTAGGCACGGGCCCAGGACAGTTTTCAGTAAATTTGCGCCTAAGCAAAACTTTTGGCTTCGGCAAAAAAGCCGATAGCTCCAACAATGGAAACGGCAGAGGCAATCGCACCGGCACCTTCGGCGGCCCAGTAGGCGGCGGCACGACAGGAGGCGGCGGAGCCGCGGGCGGAGGCGGCGGCCGAGGCGGAGCAGGCGGTGGTGGCGGCGGAGGCGGCGGAAATTTCGGCTTCGGCGGCAACGACAGCGGCCACCGTTACAGCCTAACTCTAGGCGTCTCTGGCCGAAATATTTTCAATCGAGTAAACCTAGGACCGCCGGTAGGCAACCTAAGCTCCCCACTATTCGGCCAATCAATCTCATTGGCAGGCGGCATCTTCAATTCTCAAGCCGCCAATCGCCGAGTAGATCTAGTAGCCACCTTCAGCTTCTAAGTAGCGCCGGCGTCCCTGCCGGCATCTTACGACCGCAAAAGCCGGCAACAACGAAACTCCCGGCCGGCCCAGAAAAATCTGGCAGCAAGCGCATTTGAAGTTGTAGGGGAGGGTGCTTCAACCCTCCCGCCGTTCGGCCCCGCGCGTTCCCGTTAAATCCATACGTCCGGCGATACGGCCATTCAGGACTTTGCAAGACGAATAAAAACAGCCAAACCAGTTTCACCGAAATCCCCAACTTCACCAGTGCCTCAAGCTTTTTGCCGGGACAGACCCCGCGAGGTTTATACTCTCGCGATCTGAAACGGCCAAACCGGAAATGTCCGCGAAGCCCTGCGTGACCCCGCCGGAGGAAAATCATGAAGCGCTCCACTTTGTTCCAAGCACTCGCCGCAACGGCTTTTTCCGCGCTGCTCATCTGCCCAGCGCTCGCGCATCAGGGCACTAAGATGGCACCCGACGCAAAGACGATGACCATCGAGGGCGCCGTTCGAGACCTCGCGTGCCCCATCCAAAATCCAGCCGGCACCGCCACCAGCTTCAGTTTGCAGTGCACCCTCGATTGCGTTAAGCACGGCTCACCAATCATCATCCTCACCAAAGCCGGCGAGATCTATTTCCCCATCTCAGGCGACATGCCCGATTCCAGCCAGCGTGAAAAGATGATGCCGTTTGTAGGAAAGTACGTGCAGGCAAGTGGCCCAGTCTTCACGCGAAACGGAACGCACGCGATCGCCATCACGCAAATCAAGGAACTTACGAGCGTTCACGTCGACACGGATGCTCGCTGAGCCTCCACGTACTGACTTCCGGGTAGAACGTGATTCGCTCAGAATCGCCGGGCATAAGCGAATTTGAATGCCGGAATCGTCGAGCAGTTATTGCAAACGTTTCGCCGTCCAGCTCCGGACGGCACCGTGTGCAAAAACAAAAAAGATCGGCGGAACGCTCGGAGTCGGGCGGCCTGGTCTAGGAGCGTTCAACTTTGGGCGCCGACTGAGCTCCCAACGGTTCGCGGAAAGGATCCATCGGAATCGGTGCGTACGCGACCTCGATGATCTCGAGATGCTCCGTCTTCCCAGGCGCGTGCAGATTCACGCGGTCGCCACGGCTCGCCTTCATCAGCGCACTGGCGAGAGGCGAGCGCCAGCTGATGTAGCCGCGGTCGAGGTCCAGCTCGTCGATGCCTACGATCGAGACCACGTGTTCGACGCCGGCAGCGTCCTTGTAGGTGACGGTTGCACCGAAGAAGACGCGCGTGGCGGCTGACCCCGGCCGCGGAGCGGCGGGATCGACGACCTCGGCCGCGTCAATGCGTTTCGTGAGAAAGCGAATCCGCGAATCGATCTGGCCTAACCGCCGCTTGCCGTAGTGGTAGTCGGCGTTTTCACTGCGGTCCCCATTACTGGCAGCCCACGCTACGACTTCCACCACCGCGGGCCGCTCGCGACTCAGTAGGAACTGATGCTCGTCTTTGAGGCGCTGCAAACCGGCGGGGGTGATGTAGTTTTTGAGCGGCGGCCCCGGTGGCTCTGGCCGAGGTCCTCGGAGCGGCCGCTTTTCTCGCATTTGCCAATCTGCCATAAGAATTCGTCTACTTGCGGACGCCCAAACCAGAATTCAAAATGTGGTCGATCTGCCGAAGATGGTTCAAGTCGTGTGCCGCTTCCAAGCGCACGAACTCCTCGACCGTTTGCCGTCCGCGTAATTCGTGGACCCCGTAGCACTCCATCCACCGTGCGCGCGGGACGGACTCCAACAGTCGCAGGTTGCTCTCGCGCAGCGCTCGAAAAACCCCCAACGAAAGGCTCGCCTCTTGCTGCGCATAGCCCAAGCGCTCCGCCCATACCGCCTGATCCCACCACGGTAAGGCCACGCCCGGATTCGCCAGCATATTTCGCAATCGCCAGCCCATGGCCAGCTCTGCGTCCGCCAAGTGCGCTACGATCTCGGCGATTGACCACTTTTCAGGTGCAGGGCGCCGGATCAACTGCTCGGGCGCGACATCGCGCAGTCGACGCTCGAGCTGGGATGGGGTGGCTTGTTGTACGCCGATGGGATCCTCATCGCCAAGATAGCTCAGGACGCGGTCTCGGTATTCTGCGAATGTCTCTGCCATTGATCCTCTCGGTAGACTGTGTATGCCGCCGAAGGAATAGTCGGCCCGAACCCGATAACACGGTACGCGAGCGGCGGCTGCAGTGCAACGCGGCGACTGGCCGCACTCGACTGCTGCCAACATCGTCACTGGTCGTTGAACGAACGAAGGAAAACTGAAGGCCGCAGGCTTGGCTGCCCGCTGCAATGTCACTCCCAGACGATCAGCAAACCGGAAATTATCCCGCAAAGATACAAATCAAGCTGTCGAGTCGCGCTCACGGCGGAAGGCTCTCAATCATTCGACATACTTGCACGCCGAGCCGATGCTCTCGTCTTCGTTGCTCACTTGCCCTTCAGCAGAGTCCCGCGGAAGCGTATCCACGCAGCGTCTCTGCTTACAATTGGCTGGGAATCGCCTACGCGCAGCAAGGCCGAACGGAAGAGGACCTGCAAAACTTCAATTGGGCCATCGCTCATTCCCCGGTCCCCTCTGCTCAACACTACTCCAACGCCAGCCAGGCACTCATGATCCTGGGCCGATTCGACGAGGCAAAAAAAATGATCGACGAATGGCGCGGCATTGTTGGGCAAGGTTGCGGACGTTCACGATTTGGGTTACTGATGATGACGGCAAGCACGTCTGGTGCGCGGCGGCGTCGCGAAGTTAAGGAGGGATAGAGATGAAGGCGTGGAAAAAAGCTGCGATTGCGGTCGTTCTCGTGTTGATCTTCGGGTTGTGGTACTGGTTCCGGCCCGACCGGCTTTTCACCAACGTAAGAGTGGACGAAGCGATGCCTGCGCCACAAGGCGCGGCGGCTGCCCTGCCGATCGAGTCGGGAACGTTCTACACGATTCTGCATCCGACTTCGGGCACGGCGACGATCTATGAGATGGCGGACGGGACGCGCATGTTGCGGTTCACGAATTTCGATACGTCGAACGGGCCGGAGGTACACGTCTACATGGTCGCCGCGGACGATGCCAAGGATGTGGCAACGGTGGAGCGCGCAGGATTCGTCGACTTGGGCGCAATCAAAGGAAACGTCGGCGACCAAAACTACATACTTCCGGGTGATTTGGACATGGCGAAATATCGCGCCGTATCCATTTGGTGCAAACGATTCAGCGTAAATTTTGGCGCTGCCGCACTGAAGCCTGCCCCGGCGTCGGGGCTAGAATAGAAACCCGGGCCGGCAATACTCCGGCAGCTTCAAGTCCTGGCTAACTCGACTTGCCGGGAGTCAGCCGGTCGCAGGCCGCGAATATTCGCATCACTCGTGGAGCAGGCTTTGCCATTCCGCCGGCACTCGCCCCGCCGGCCCCGGCGCAGGCTGATCCAGCGGATGCCATCGCGGGCTAAGCAGCTTAGGCCCCGCAAAAAATTCCCCCGTTCCGTAATCGTAGAACCAATTCTCCCCGTGCTCGAAGCTATGGATCACCGGATGGCCGCTGCTCGCGTGATGCTTCGAAGCATGCTGGTTCGGCGAACTATCGCAGCAGCCGATATGCCCGCACTCGGCGCACCGGCGAAGGTGCAGCCACCATCCGCCAGTAGCCAGGCACTCGACGCAACCCGTACCGCTCGGCGTCGCCTTCAAATTTATTCCCTTATGTGTACTCTCCATCATTTCTCCCATCGAAGAATAATCCATCAAGGCGCGTAGGTAGTGAAAACCAGGTCGTGCGCCTTATTTTGCGCGTGGCAGGGAAAGCAGGGCTTCATAAACGCCGCATCCACAGGCTTCCCATCCGCATTGAAATGCCCGAATCCCCAACCTCCCGTCGCCGCGTACTTCTTAGAATCCTTAACCATAAATTGCACGTTCGTGGGCGCACCAGGAACGAAAGATTGCGGCTGCCCAAAAATCTTGTCGTTCTCCGCCGACGGAGAATTAACGTAATGCAAAGCGGCAAGGATCGTGCCATCAGGAAAGGGAATTGTCCCCGCGCGGTAAGCCTTCATCGCGACATCATTCCCCAGCACAGCCCCCAAGCTGTTCAGCTTCCCCGCCTCGTGCGCCGAGGAGACCCACTGCCAGTCACGATATCCCGCAGGCTTTTCCGTCACCCATGGCGCGCCACCCTCATCAGCCCTTCCAGATACAGGACCCATCGAAGCCGCCACCACAATCATCGACGCGACCGATACCAGCAGAAACGCAATCGCTTTCATAGTCGATCCTTTCAGATGTGATTTTCATACGTCATGCGTGGCCTGTGATTTAAGCGCATATCTTTCTGACGTGCAACATGGCGAAAAGGTGTCAGCGAAGAGCATACTCTCGAAGCCTTGCAGAAAATCGAAACGTAACGAGAACCCGCAGACTGTGCGAGTGTAGCCGCTTGCTGCCACAATACCTGCCGAAAAGAACCGACCTTTCTGGCTGCGCACAATCCCAACTGGACTAGATCGCACTCCGTCTGAACCAACGCCCGCGAAAAACCTCAGGCTTCCAGACTCCAGCCAGTAAACTGCGCGAACGTGTTGCGCTGAGTCTTTGAACCCCCAGCGCAAACCGGACAACTGGAACCGCGCCAAAAAACGATGTGTACGGTAATGCGACGTACCGACAGTCTGCGTTAACTCCCCCCTCGACCTAAAGTCGCATTCAGACCCGCCGATAACCTTACATGCGGCGTCGCGCCGCAACCGCCGCACCGCTCACCGGCCGAATCGAGCATCGTCGAGCGTGCTTCGAGCCGAGTCTTGAATGCGCAGACCCATGGCACTGATCGCTCTCGGCGTTTTTGCGCTGGGACGCGTGTGCTCCGCCCAGGATTCAAAGCCGCCAGACCTCGCGGATATGAGCCTCGAGCAGCTCACCCAGATCAACGTCTACTCGGCTTCCAAGCACGAGCAAAGTGTCAGCGATGCACCTTCCTCGGTCACCGTCATCACCGCCGACGAAATTCAACGCTACGGCTACCGCACCCTGGCCGACATTCTCGAGACCGTTCGCGGCTTCTACATCACCTCCGATCGCTATCAGAGCTACATCGGCGTCCGCGGCTTCGGCCGCTTGGGCGATTGGAACAGCCGCATTCTCCTGCTGGTGGATGGCCACCGCATCAACGACAGTGTGCTGGGACAAGCCTTCATCGGATTGGAATTCCCCGTCGACATCGATTTAATTCAACGCATCGAGATCATTCGCGGACCAAGTTCATCGCTCTATGGCGCCGAAGCATTTTTCGCGGTCATCGATGTGTTCACGCGAAAGGACCATCAGCCCAAGCGCGAAGAGATCTCGTTCGCCGCAGGCAGCTTCGGTTCCTACGGCGGCCGGGCCACCTGGGAAGACGCGTACAAAGGCACGGCCTTCACGCTTTCCGGTTCATTTTATTCCAGCACCGGCCCATCGCTGTTTTTCCCGGAATTCAATAGTCCGGCCACCAACAATGGCGTCACCAGCAATACAAATTATGAGAGCTATCAGCGTGTCCTCGCCACCGTCACCCACGGTGGATTCACATTGCAGGGCGTATACAATTCCCAAAACAAAGGCGTGCCCACGGCCTATTTCGACTCGCTTTTTAACGATCCGCGAACTCGCAATCTCCAGGGCATCGACTACTTGGATTTACGGTACCAACACTCGTTCGGAAAAAAGTGGCAATTGGACGCCCGCACTTCCGTGAGCAGAAACACGCTCTATGGGCCGGTGGTCTACGACCCTGCCCCGGCTCCGCCGGACACCTACTCGTACAACGGCCAGTGGTGGGACACTGAAATCAAAGTGAGCAGGTCTCTGCCGCACGACACCACGCTAACTTTCGGAACGGAGATCACCGACAACTTTAGGCTGTCGGAATTCAATCTCGATCCGAACGTCAGCCCGGTTGCCACGAGGGTTACCGCGAAATCGGTCAACTACGCGGGATACGCCCAGCTCGATTCTCAAATCAACAAACAGTTTTCCGTCAGCGCCGGCGTTCGTTACGACTACTACGACGGAGGGTTTGGCGGCAGCGCCAATCCCCGCATCGGCCTGATTTATCACCCGGCGGCTTCGACCACTGCCAAAATTCTCTACGGCAGCGCCTTCCGGGCTCCCGTGCCGTATGAGAGCGACCCGGACTACGGCCCCTTCTACGTCGGCAATCCGAAGCTACAACCGGAGAAAATCCGCAGCGTGGAGGGAATTCTGGAGCAAGGCCTTGGCAGCCACCTTCGCGCCTCGGGCTCGCTGTTCTACAATCGCATCACCAGCCTCATAACTCTGGACACAGACCCATCTACCGGTCTCTCCGTATACGAAAATTCTCAGGCAGCAACAGCCAAGGGCGTCGAACTCGAGCTGAGCGGAGGCTTATCCAACGGCTTGACCGGCCGCGCCAGCTACAGCTATACGCAGACAGCCAACTCGATGACCGGCCGGACTCCGCCGAATTCTCCATCGAATCTAGTCAAGCTGAATGTGGCCATGCCGCTCTTTCATCAGAAGATTTCGACCGCCCTCGACGGGCAGTACACCGGCACGGTCACCACGTTGGCGGGAAATACCTTGGGCGGATTCTCCGTCTTGAACGCCACGGTAATCGCCCACACTTTTGGCAAACACGCAGATTTTTCCGCGAGCGTCTACAATCTGCTCGACAAAAAATACTTTTTCCCGGGCCGTCCCGAAGATCCTGAGGACGCGCTCCTGCAAGACGGAACGACCTTCCGAGTCAAACTCACTTACCGCTTCAATCCCGACAGCGGTGCAGCGCACTAGCCTTAATCTGCGTTCGAAGGATAAGGCGGCGCACCAGCCACTCCAGCAGTGGGTGGAAGATGCCGGCGCCGTCCCAGCAGCCGCAACCGGAATCGATCCAGGTAAAGGTAAAGCACCGGCGTAGTAAACAGCGTCAACATCTGGCTCACAATCAACCCACCCACGATCGCAATTCCCAAAGGCCGCCGCAATTCCGATCCCACTCCGCCGCCAATCGCAATTGGTATCCCGCCAAAAAGCGCCGCCGCGGTAGTCATCATGATCGGCCGAAAACGCAGCAGACAAGCCTGATAAATCGAATCCTCCGGCGACATCCCATGAACCCGCTCCGCCTCCAAAGCAAAATCAATCATCATGATCGCGTTCTTCTTCACGATCCCAATCAACAAAATGATCCCGATCAAAGCAATGATCGAAAGTTCCACCCGGCAAATCAAAAGCGCCAGCAGCGCTCCCACTCCCGCCGAAGGCAAAGTAGAAAGAATCGTAATCGGGTGGACGTAACTCTCGTACAGCACGCCCAACACGATATAAACCGCCACCAGCGCCGCCAAAATCAAAATCGGCTCGTTCTTCAACGAATCCTGAAATGCCTGCGCCGTCCCCTGAAAGCTCGGATGGATCGACGAAGGCATCCCAATCGTCCGCTCCACTTCCGTAATCGACTTCACCGCATCGCCCAGCGCCATCCCCGGCGTCAAGTTAAATGAAAAAGTCACAGCAGGGAATTGCCCCTGGTGCGAAACCGCCAGCGAAGTCTGCGTCTGTTCGTAATGTGTAAACGCGCTCAGCGGCACCTCCGTCCCATTCGTCGAAGGCACGTAAATATTCTTCAGCGAGTCCGGGCTCTGCCCGAATTTCGGGTCCACTTCCATCACCACGTGATACTGATTGATGCCCTCGTACATCGTCGACACTTGGCGCTGCCCAAACGCATCATAAAGCACGTTATCAATCAAAGCCGGCGTCAATCCCAACCGGCTGGCCGTAGGCCGGTCGATCACCAACGAAGCCTGCAACCCATGATTCTGCTGATCGCTCGAAATATCCTTCAATTCTTTCAACGTATGCAGCTTCTGTTCCAACTTCGGCGCAAACTCCAGCAGATCCGGCAAATTATCGCCCTGCAAAGTATATTGATACTGCGCATTCGACTGCCGCCCGCCGATCTGCACATCCTGCACCGCCTGCAGATACAGCGTCGCGCCAGGGATCTTCGCCATCTTCCCGCGCAACCGCGCAATCACCAGGTCCGCCGAAAGCTTCCGCTCCCCGATCGGCCTCAGCGACGCGAACACGCGCCCGGTATTCTGCGCTCCCTGCCCGCCGGTAAATCCCACCACGCTTTCCACCGCCGGATCGTCCTTCATGATCTGAATAAACTGCGACAGCTTCTTCTGCATCGACTGAAACGAAATATCCTGCGACGCCAGTATTCCGCCGTTCACTCGCCCGGTATCCTGCTGCGGAAAAAATCCCTTGGGAATCACGATATAGAGATAAATCGCCAGCCCAATGGTGATAAACGTAGCCAGCAGCATCACCGGCTGGTGCCGCAACACCCACCGCAACCCAGCGTCATACTCCTCGTGCATCCATTCAAATCCACGTTCGCTCAACCGGTAAATCCAATTGTGTTTTTCTTTCTTCTCCGGCTTCAGAAACAGCGCGCACATCATCGGCGTGGTCGTCAGCGACACCACCATCGAAATTCCCACCGCCACGCTCAAAGTCACCGCAAACTCGCGGAACAACCGCCCCACGATTCCGCCCATCAGCAAAATCGGAATAAACACCGCAATCAGCGAAGTGCTCATCGACAACACGGTGAACCCGATCTCTTTCGCCCCGAGGTACGCCGCCTGCACCGGCTTCATGCCCTTCTCGATGTGCCTCGTGATGTTCTCGATCACCACGATCGCGTCATCCACCACGAACCCGGTAGAAATCGTCAGCGCCATCAGCGATAAGTTATCGAGCGAATACCCCAGCAAATACATCGCGCCAAACGTCCCAATCAACGACAGCGGCACCGACACGCTCGGAATCAACGTCGCCCATACGTTCCGCAGAAATGCAAACACCACAAAAATCACCAAAAGCACCGAAATAATCAGCGTAATCTGCACGTCCCGCACGGAAGTGCGAATCGTAGTCGTGCGATCCACCACCACATCGATCTTGATCGGCGGCGGTATCGACGCCTGCAACTGCGGCAGCAACGCCCGCACGCGATCCACCGTCCCGATAATGTTCGCCCCCGGCTGCCGGAAAATAATAATCAGCACGCTGGGCTTGCCGTTCGCCACTCCCGCCGTATGCACGTCCTCCACGTCATCGACCACCGTGGAAACATCCGAAAGCCGCACCGGCGCCCCATTTTTGTACGCCACGATCTGTTGCCCGTACTGCGCCGCATGAAACAGTTGGTCGTTGTCGTTCATCAACTGCGCAGTCTGCTTGTCGCCCAACTCTCCCTTCGGCGCGTTCGCATTCGCGCTGCTCAACGCCGTGCGCACCTGTTCGATTCCCACTCCCAAATTACTCAACTGCAGCGGATTCAGTTCCGCGCGCACCGCCGGAAGGGAACTCCCGCCCACAAAAACCTGCCCCACTCCGTCGATCTGCGAAAGCTTCTGCGCCAGGATCGAACTGCCCACGTCGTACATCTGCGGCTTCGTAGCCGTTTCGGAAGTCAGCGCCAAAATCAAAACCGGCGCGTCCGCGGGATTTACTTTTCGCCACGTAGGATTGCTGGGAAGGTTGGTCGGCAATTGCCCGCGCGCCGCATTGATCGCCGCTTGCACGTCGCGCGCCGCCGCATCGATATTCCGGTTCAGATCGAATTGCAGCACGATGCTCGTCGAGCCCAGCTGGCTCGTCGAAGTCATCTGCGTCACGTTGGCAATGCGCCCGAATTGCCGCTCAAGCGGCGTAGCCACGGCAGACGCCATCGTCTCCGGACTCGCCCCCGGCAACGCGGCATTTATATTGATGGTAGGAAATTCCACCTGCGGCAGCGGCGCCACCGGCAGCAAGTTGTACGACAGCGCCCCGGCCATTAGCAGCGCCAGCGTCAACAACGACGTCGCGACCGGCCGCCGGATGAATGGCGCCGAAATGTTCATCCGTGGCTCTCCTGCGCGCTCTCCGGGGCCGGCATTTCAATCGGATTGCCGATCCGCAGTTGCGAAAACCGCTTGGCCATCTTGTCAAACGCGATATAAACCACCGGCGTCGTGTAAAGCGTCAGCAACTGGCTCACCAGCAATCCGCCCACAATCGAAATTCCCAGCGGATGCCGCAATTCCGAGCCCGTCCCGCGCCCCATCGCCAGCGGCAATCCGCCAAAGAGCGCCGCAAACGTAGTCATCATGATCGGCCGGAATCGCAGCAAACAAGCCTGATAAATGGCCTCTTCCGGCGGCTTGTTATCCTTGCGCTCCGCCTCCAACGCAAAGTCGATCATCATAATCGCGTTCTTCTTCACAATGCCGATCAGCAAAATAATTCCGATCAATCCAATCACGTCCAAATCCAAATGGAAAAGTTGCAGCGCCAGCAGCGCGCCCACTCCGGCCGAAGGCAGCGTAGAAAGAATCGTCACCGGGTGGATGTAACTTTCATACAGCACGCCCAGCACGATATACACCGTCACCAGCGCCGCCAAAATCAACCAAACTTCGTTCGCCAGCGAATTTCGAAATGCCGCCGCCGCGCCTTGAAAACTCGCCTGAATACTCGCCGGCAATCCAATTTCCTTCCCGGCATTTTCAATCTGTGTCACCGCGGTTCCCAGCGAAGCCCCCGGCGTCAAATTAAATGAAATCGTCACCGCCGGAAATTGCCCCTGGTGATTCAGCGCCAGCGAAGCCGTCTGCGGCTCGTAATGCGTAAACGCGCTCAACGGCACCTGCGTCCCGGTCAGCGATTTCACATACAAAGTTTTCAAATCATCCGGATTCTCCCGGAAATCCGGTGCCACTTCCAACACCACGTGATACTGATTCAACTGCGTGAAAATCGTCGACACCTGCCGCTGCCCAAACGCGTCGTAAAGCGTATCGTCAATCGCCTGCGGCGTAAGCCCCAGCCGCGAAGCCGTATCGCGGTCCACCACCAGATCCGCTTCCAATCCGCGATTCTGCTGGTCCGTAGCCACATCCCTCAAATCCGGAATCGTTTTCAGCTTGTCCACAAACTTCGGCACCCACGTCGCCAAATCCTTCGGGTCGGCCGATTCCAAACTGTACTGATACTGCGTCCGGCTAACGCGGTCCTCCACCGTCAAATCCTGCACCGGCTGCATGTAAAGCGTGATGCCCTCCACGCTCTGCAATTGTTTCTGCAACCGGATAATCACGTCCGTAACCGTATCGCTGCGTTCCTCGCGCGATTTCAAATTAATCTGAATGCGCCCGCTGTTCGTCGTCATATTCGTTCCATCCACACCGATGAACGACGAAAGGCTCACCACATCCTTATCTTTCAATATCACCTGCGCCAACGCTCTCTGCCGGTCCGTCATCCCCTGGAATGAAATCGTTTGCGGCGCCTCCGAAATTCCCAAAATCACCCCGGTATCCTGCACCGGAAAAAATCCCTTGGGCACGTAGATGTACATCAAAATCGTCAGTGCCAAGGTCAGCACCGTCACCACTAAAGTCGCCGGCTGGTGCTGCAACACCCAACGCAAAGTCGTAGCATAGCGATCGATCACCCAGTTAAACCAACGCTCGCTGGCCTTGTAGAACCGGCTTTGTTTCGTCTCGTCCTTATGCCGCAGCAGCTTCGCGCACATCATCGGCGTCAACGAAAGCGAAATCGCCGCCGACATCAAAATCGTCACGCTCAAAGTCACCGCAAATTCACGGAACAACCGCCCCACGATATCGCCCATAAACAAAAGCGGAATCAACACGGCAATCAAAGAAACCGTCAAAGAAACGATCGTGAATCCGATCTGCCCCGCGCCCTTCAACGCCGCCTGCAGCGGCGATTCCCCGGCCTCCAAATACCGGTCGATGTTCTCGATCATCACGATCGCGTCATCCACCACGAACCCGGTAGAAATCGTCAGCGCCATCAACGACAAGTTGTCCAGCGAATACCCCAGCAAATACATCACTCCAAAAGTACCCACCAGCGAAAGCGGCACGGCCACGCTGGGAATAATCGTCGCCCGCAAATTCCGCAGGAAAACGAAAATCACCGCCACCACCAACACCACCGTCAGCATCAATTCAAACTGCACGTCTGCCACAGAAGCCCGAATCGTTACGGTGCGGTCCGTCAGCGTATCGATCTTCACCCCCGGCGGCAGCGATCCCTTCAAAGCCGGCAGCAGCGCCTCAATGCGATTCACCACGTTGATGATGTTCGCGCCCGGCTGCCTCTGAATATTAATGATCACCGCGGGGCTGTCGTTCATCCACGCAGCCTGCTGCACGTTCTCCACCCCGTCGATCACCGCCGCCACGTCCTGCACCCGCACCGGCGCACCGTTCTTGTACCCAATAATGATTGGCTTGTACTGATCGCTCGTAAATATCTGATCGTTGGCCCCGATCGTGAATGCCTGCCGCGGCCCGTCAATATCCCCCTTCGCCTGATCCACATTCGCCGCCGCCAAAGCCGATCGCAAATCCTCCAAACTCAATCCATAAGAAGCCAGCGAAGAAGGATTCGCCTGCACCCGCACAGCAGGCTTCTGCCCGCCGCTGATCGACACCAATCCCACGCCCGGCAACTGCGAAATTTTCTGCGCCAGCGTGGTATCCGCCAGATCCTCCACTTTCGAAAGCGGCAAAGTGTCCGAAGTCAGCGCCAAAGTAAGCACCGGCGCATCGGCAGGATTCACCTTCGAATAAATCGGAGGATTCGGCAGCGCCGGAGGCAAATAAGTCCCGGCAGCATTGATCGCCGCCTGCACTTCCTGCTCCACCACGTCGATGTTCTGGCTCAAATCAAATTGCAGCGTGATCAACGACCCGCCAAACGAGCTGGTCGAAGTCATCTGGCTCAATCCGGGCACCTGCCCGAATTGCCGCTCCAGCGGCGAAGTCACCGAAGACTCCATCACGCTAGGGCTAGCCCCGGGATAAAAAGTCAAAACTTCAATGGTGGGATAGTCAACTTGCGGAAGGGCCGAAACCGGAAGTTGCCGGTAAGCAACAATTCCGATCAGCATCAACCCCGTCATCAAAAGCGTAGTAGCAACGGGCCGAAGAATAAATATTCGCGACGGATTCATGGCCTAGTGGCTCGGTTTCGATTGCCGTGAAGAGGGCTGTGAATTGGGCGAAGAATTCGCTGCCGGCGGAGCCGTCTGCGCCCGCGATCCCGAAGGAGGCGTCGGCGTAGGGCTGCCCGATCCACCCGGTCGCGCATCCACCAAAGTTCCTTCCTGCAACTTATCCTGCCCGTCAGTAACCACCTGCTCGCCCGGCGAAACCCCGCTATCAATCGAGCAAATCGTCCCCTGCGTAATCCCCACTTTCACCGCACGCACCTGCGCCTTCTTATCCGCGCCCACCACGTACACAAAACTCCCCTGCGATCCCGTCTGTATCGCCGCCGCCGGAATCAAAATCGCGTCTTTCTTCGTATCCAACTGCATCCGCGCATTCACAAACTGATTCGGCCAAAGCGTCCGCTGCTCATTATTGAAAACCGCCTTCAACTTAAACGTCCCGGTAGTCTGATCGATCTGATTGTCAATCGTCTCCAGTTTCCCATCGGCCAGCTTGGTCGTGTCGTCGCGCGTGTAAGCCTGCACCGGAAACCCGCCCTTGATCCTCTTCAACACCGCCTGCAAATTATCTTCCGGCAAAGTAAAATCCACGGCGATCGGCTGCAGTTGCGTAATCACGATCAATCCACCAGCGTCGGTAGCGTGAACGATGTTCCCCGGATCCACCAACCGTAATCCAATCCGCCCATCAATCGGCGAAGTAATATGCGCGTACACCACATTCAATTTCGCCGCATCAATCGCCGCCTGATCCGCCTGCGTAGTCCCCGAAAGCTGATTCACCAGCGCCTTCTGCGTATCGTACTGCTGCTGCGGGATCACTCCGTCTTTCACCAACCCCGCATCACGCTCCAAATTCAATTTCGCGTCGCCCAGTTGCGCCGTATCCCGTGCCAGCGCCGCCTGCGCCTGCTCCAGCGCCACGTCATAAGGCCGCGGATCAATAATCGCCAGCAAATCCCCCTTCTTAACGTCCTGCCCCTCATTCACCGGCACAGAAATCAATTGCCCATCCACCCGGCTCTTCACCGTGACGGTGTTGAACGCCAGCACCGATCCCAGTCCCTCGAGGTAAATCGGCAAATCCTTCTTCTCCGCCGTAGCCACCACCACCGGCACCGATCTCTTCGAAGCATCCGCCGCCTGCGCCGCCGACTGCGCCTCCGCCTTCTGCCTGCTGGCCCGCCACATGAATAATCCCGCCACGATTCCGATTAAAATCAGCGCATAAATCACCAGGCGCGCAGGCGACCGCTGCGGTGTCTCCACCGCACGCTCCATCTGCGTAGGCGAGTTCCACTGCGTCTCGTGCAGATGCTCCCCGCCGTTGTGATTTCCGTCGCCCGAAGCCGCAGGCTTCGACGACACCTCATTCTGTACTTGTCTATCTTTCAAGTTCTCGGGCATCGACCCCTCGTTCCAAAGGATTCCCCAGCGGACGTACCACTATGCAAGCTCCATAAGCTTCGATGTACAGCCCCAGGTTTCGGATTATTAGACGAACCCGCCGCAATCCCCGTTTCGCAAGACTTTAAAGTAGCGCCGGCGTCCCTGCCGGCATCTTACGACCACCGACGCGCCACAACCCCTCTCACGATCGGTCCGCCCACCCAAATCAAATCGCGCCTTCGTAGCGCTGGCGTCCCGCCGGCTCTTACGATCGAACAACTACGCAACTCCCCAAATCCCCGCCGGACCCACACTCGCGTTCTCGCCGTTCTCTGAAATCTCAAATCTGAAATTTGAAATTTCTTCCCACCCGTCCTGTCGTACCTAACCCTCATTGGCAAGTTCGACCAGTCCCCCCATCAACCCCAAAGCATCCAATCGAACGAAGGTGCATAATTTATTTCAGGCATGCGAAATCTCTCTCGCCGCGAACTCCTAGCCGCACTAGCCCGCGCCGGCCTAATCACCAGCGCCAGCGCGTTAGCCGCTCCATCCCTATTCGCCAACGCACTCGCGATCCCAGCCACGCAAGAACAAGAATCCATAGCCCTATCAAGGCCGCGCTTCAGAGTCAGCACCGACGACGACGGCCTACTAGACGAAATCTCCCGCTGCTCCGTCCGCTTCTTCTGGGAACAAGCCAGCCCAGTAACCGGCCTGGTAAAAGATCGCGCCCGCGCCGACGGCTCCGACACCCGCGATCTAGCCAGCGTGGCCGCGACGGGGTTCGGCTTATCAGCCCTAGCCATAGCCGACCAGCGCAATTACATAGACGGCGACAAAATCGTAGAGCGAGTCCGCACCACTCTCCGCTTTCTCGCCAACAAACTCCCCACCGTCCACGGTTTCTACTATCACTTCGTCAACATGAACAACGGCCAGCGCGCCCTGAAAAGCGAAGTTTCCTCGATCGATTCCGCTTTGCTCTATTGCGGCATCCTCACCTGCCGCGGCCACTTCGACGATCCCGAAATCCAAACTCTTTCCCGCCACATCTTCGATCGCGTCGACTGGCACTGGATGCTCAACGGTGATTTCACCCTGGACCACGGCTGGCGCCCCGAAGGCGGCTTCCTAAAATCCCGCTGGGATTCCTACAGCGAACTAATGATGATGTATCTCCTGGGCCTGGGCTCGAACTCGCACTCGATCCCCACCGAAAGCTGGGACGCTTGGTACCGCCCCAAATTCGAATACGAGCAACTCCACTACATCGGCGCCTTCGCCCCAATCTTCGTCCATCAATATTCCCACGCCTGGTTCGACTTCCACGGCAAAGAGGACAGCTACACGGATTATTTCGCAAACTCCGTAATCGCCACAGAAGCCCATCGCCTTTTCTGTCTAAGCCTAAAAGATCAATTCCCCCATTTCAGCGAAAGCCTCTGGGGCATCTCCGCCAGCGATTCCGCCAAAGGCTACCGAGTCTGGGGCGGCCCCCCGCAAATGGGCCAAATCGACGGCACCATAGTCCCCTGCGCCACAGCAGGCTCTCTCCCATTCCTCCCCGAACACACCATGCGAGTCCTCTGGACCATGCGCCAGCACTACGACGAAAAAGGCTGGCGCCGCTACGGCTTCGTAGACTCCTTCAATCCGGCAACGGATTGGTACGACGACGACGTTATAGCCATAAACGTAGGCATCTCGTTGCTAATGGCCGAAAATCTACGCAGCGGCTTCATCTGGAACACCTTCATGAAAAACGAAGAAGTCCAAAAAGGCATGGACCAAGCCGGTTTCGTCTCCTCCAACCCGATCCCAAATAACCAACCCCCGCCGCAACAAATCTCCAAGAAGAGCTAAGTAGCGCCGGCGTCCCTGCCGGCACCCGACGAGCAACCCAGCCCGCAAAAATTACGATCACGGACGGCGCAACAAAAAAATTAAATCCGCCGCAGGTCTCCTTCTCTGAAATCTCAAATCTGAAATTTGAAATCTCTTCGTTTTTCCCCATCACTTAATCTCAATCACCGCCAACCCCTGCGCCGGCAAAATCAATTCCAGCCTCGCCCCATTCAATTCCGCCACCCGCGGCGCACCCAACTCCGCCGCCTTCCTCAATTCCGCAAACTGCCCCGCGGTAGGATAAACCGGCGATCCCATAGCCCGGTAAGCCGGCAAAGGCGATCCATGCTCGGCATCGACTTCATAAACAGAAGCCTTCTTCCCCGCAGCCACCCCCTTGAATTCCAAAACAAAATCCCGCGCCCGCCCCACATCCTCCGGCAAAAATAAATTCCAAACCGCAATCACCAAAGTCCCATCCCCACGCCGTGTAACCAAAACTGAATCCGAATCGACGGCAATCCGCGAATCCCCCAGCAAATGCAAAATCTTAAAATCATTAAAAGCCGGCTTGGGCACGCCTCCTTCGGCAATCAATCCAAATCCCCCATAAAACGGCCGCTTCTGCACCCCCTGCTCCTCAAACACATCCGACAAATCCCAATAACTCATAATCGAAACCAATCCATCGCTCTGCCGGATCGTATTCGCCAACCACGGCCCCATAAACGCCGAATCCGTAATATCCGGCTCATTAAAATAAGAAGCGTTATACTCGCTAAAAAAAATCGGCAAATCCGGCCGCGCCGAAGCCTTCACCTGATCAAAAACCTTCCGCACCGCCCGCCCCACCATCTCCGTCCGCGGAATTTTCTCGCTCGTCCCAAACACATCCTCCGCCTTGTCATTCCCATAAACATGCGTAGAAGCAAAATCCACCGGCACATTTTTCTCAACGCAGTGCGCAATGAACTGATCCACCCAAGCCGCCTGCGCCGTAGAAGGCCCGCCCACCCGCAAACGCGAATTCACAGCCTTAATCGTCCGCGCCGTATGATCATAAAGCTCAAAGTAAGTAGCCTGTTTCGGCTGGCCGGCCCAAAAATCAATATTCGGCTCATTCCAAACTTCGAAATACCACTGCGAAACCTCCTCGATCCCATACCGCTCCACCAAATGCCGCGTAAACGCCTCAATCAACGCATCCCACTTGGCATAATCCTTGGGCGGCTCCACATTCGGCTTATAAAAAAATGCCTGCGAAGTAGCCGCATTCGAAGAAAGCGCCCGCGGCATGAAACTCAATTCCACAAAGGGTCTCGTCCCATTCGCCAGCAACCCGTCATAAACCTGATCCACATAAGAAAAATTGAAAACCGGTTTCCCGGCGGCATCTTCGCTATAAACCCCCATCTCGTCATGAAACACCGCGTGAAACCGCACATACTCAAATCCCGTAATCTTCTTGACCGCCCGCAAATCCTCGCGCCAACTCTCCCGCAGTGTGACAATGGCCCGCTCCGATCCAAACATCCGCTCCCAAAAATGCGGCAAAGCATGCGCCGCCCCGCCCACATCAATCGCAATCACCGAAGCCGGCGCAGCACTCTGCGGCGCGCTCCGCGGCGCCATCGCAAAAATCGCCACCAGTCCCGCCAGATAAATCATCGTTTTCATTCGCGTCATCAATGTGCCCCTCACCGCCCGAAGTATAACGCGCGAGTGATGCCGAATTCTCGCCCAACCGTCGCAGAAAGCCGTAAGCCCCGGAGCGCCGACTGCCAGCCGGCGTTTTTGCGCGGCTAATCCGCGGACAAACCCAAGCCCACAAAAATCTAATTCGCTAGAATGTCTGCGCCTCAACGGCACAGAAATGAAATCGCCAGCCGCCACTGAAGCACTCACCCAGGGCGAATATCTCGCCCACGTCGGCTTCGTCCTAACCGGCGTAGTCAACACTCTCTTGGGCCCGATCCTCCCAATCATCGCGCCCGCCTGGCACCTCGACGACGCACAAGCCGGCCGCCTTTTCGCGGTGCAATTTTGCGGCGCCATCCTGGGCACGCTGGCTTCGGGCCGCGTGATGAACGCCATCGGCATCCGCCGCTGTGCCATGCTCGGCCTGCTGCTCATGTCCGCCGGCGTGAGCGCCATCGGCATCAGCAATTCCCAGTTCGGCGCGCTGGCGGTAATTTGCTTCGGCCTGGGGCTGGGCTTCGCCGTCCCAGCGATCAATTTATGGGTCGCGTTAGCGAATCCACAACGCAGCGCGGCCGCACTGAATTTAGTCAACGCCTCCTGGTGCATCGGCGCAGCCTCGGGCGCGCCGGCCATAATTTTTCTAGCCGATAAATTCGGCTTGGTAAAAACTCTCGCCGCGATCGGAATTCCCCTCGCGCTAACCGCCCTGGCAGGTTTCGTAGCGGCGGGCTTAAGCCCGGCATTGCGCCCAGCCGCGCTCACGCCGCCACCGAAATTCGCGCACGCTGCGAAAACCGTCGCGCCACTCACGCAGTCCGCGCACCCTCTTGCCGTAGCCGCGATCCCGCAGTCGCCCCCGCTCGACCCTCTTGCCCAGCGTCCGTTCATCGTGCTCATGTGCGCATTCCTATTTTTCTACGTCGGCATCGAAACCGGCGTAGGCGGCTGGGCCGCCACGTATGCCACACGCTTGCACCTTCTAGCGCCGTCGAGAATCGGCCTCGCCCAATCGATTTTTTATGGAGCGCTTTTGCTCGGGCGCGTGCTGGCCCCGCTGGCGCTGCACCGCATGTCCGCTTTGCGCCTGCTGCTCTGCGGGCTGCTGGTTGGCGCGGCTGGGGCGGCACTTTTCACGTTCGCGCCGCTACCACCCGAAGTGCTCGCCGGCATTTGCATCGCCGGTATCGGTTTGGCTCCCATTTTTCCGGTGACCGTCTCGCTGTATTCCGACGAGCTTGGAGCTGCCGCGACGAACTCCGCGGCCGTCCTGTTCGCCATCGCCGACGTCGGCGGCGCCGTCTTCCCCTGGCTGATAGGCCGAGTCTCCACCTCCATGAACGATTTGCGCTACGGCATGGCCGTCCCCCTGGCCTGCATCGCGGCCATGCTGATCATCATGACTCGTCTGAGCAGGACGATGCGCCCCCAGTAGGGGAGGGTGCTTTAGCACTCCCGCCGTTTGGCGCGGTCGTTGGCGTTGCGAAATTGTCGATCGGTTCTGCGGTTGCGTCCTCCTTTCTTGCGGCTTTCGGCTTGGGTGCCGGGTGCCATTTCGTTTCTTTCTGCACAGCCAGGAGTGGCTGTGCTACTGGTTTTAATCGCTACATGGTGAGATTAAAATTGGCCTCTAAGCTCTTGAAAAGAAAGAGTTGGGGTTGGTTTTAATCGCTACAAAATCAGGGGTGGCGATTTTGTTGCTCCCTGGCGGCTTGGTTCACCATTGGGTTGGATTGTAGTTCGCGTGCGGAGCGCTCCGCGTCGCTCTTGTGTTGCTGGATGATGTCGTACATCGGCTGGCTGACTACGCAGGGGATCGACCCGCTCGGGATTGAGTGGTGCGTGTTCTTCTTCCATGGATTTTCCTTTTTGGTGCTGGCCTGGGGTCTGGTGAGGGCGAGACTGGGTCAGCTGCGTTTGGATTTTTCGATGCGGGCGCCCGGAGGTGGGTGGTGCGGATGGATGGTCACGTTGGGCGCTGGGTGCTCGGGGCACACACCTCTCGTGTTGGGTTTGAAGGGCGCTTTGGGCGCACTTCAGGGAAAGGGTAGCATGAATGCAATCAATTGTCAATTAG
>Ga0206813_1024_pt1 | contig 47103 bp, 61 predicted proteins | sample Alteio_BWOrgCont_92_FD_152856 | JGI IMG/M metagenome (GOLD analysis project Ga0206813, IMG submission 152856) | Enriched cells from forest soil in Barre Woods Harvard Forest LTER site, Petersham, Massachusetts, United States -... | ecosystem: Environmental > Terrestrial > Soil > Temperate forest >...
CCTGCGGATTTTTGATTTTTGTGGGTTGGTTGGATAAAGGCACTGCGCAGGCCTTGTTGGCCGGATTTGGTCGTGCGGGAATCGAGGCTTTGGGCTGCATCTCGAAGCCGGGCCCTACGTTCGGAGGCCGCGCTTTGCGCAGACGCTTCGGGGATCGCGGGCGGGTGAAATTTCGACGGAGGCGTTTATGAAAATAAGAGCGTCGGTAGTTTTAATGCTCGTACTTGCATGCGTGCTGCCTGCGGCTGCGGGCGGCAAGAAGAAAGTGGCCACGCGAGGGATGCTGGAAAAAATGGAAGCGGTGCCTTGCGGCGCGAAAGAGAAGGGCATCACCGGATTGGGGACGATCTGGGCATCGGCGGGCGTGACGCACGTGAACTCGGATGAAAAACTTTGCCCGCAATATCTGCTGCGCACGGATGAGATGGACTATCACATCCGGCCACGCGACGGGAAGCATCCCGTCATCCTGCCGATCGGGCAAGAAGTGGAGTTCAAAATCAAGAACGACAATATGTTTGTGAAATCACCGGACGGAGACCACAAGACGCGAACGTATCAGGTGGTATCGATGGAACCGGCGAGCTCAGCGCCTGACGCCGCAAAGCGCGACAACTGAAGCTGTCGGGTGGGCATCACTTTTCGGCAGCGCCGGTGTCGTGCAGTAGGACCGCGTCGGATTCGGTGCGCGCGCGCCTGACACCGGGCGTCTTGCCATCCGGTGAGTATTCGAACAGTTGAATCACGTCGCTCGGAAAATTCGTGATTTGCGACCACCCGAGCAATCGAGCGGCTGCAGCCCAAATTTTCCGTGCCATTTTCGTGAATGGGATATACGACGGCTGCGCCATCCGGCGAAAATCGCGGCGGGCTTTCCCTCGGTCGATGTAGACGCGGGTGAATTTCTCGCCGTCACCGTAAAAAATGCTTACCTGCCAGTGAGTTTACGGTAATCGTGTTTGCGATGGAATTGGCCTAGCGGCTGGGCTGTCCCAGGGTCGCCAATCGGTGGAAGTATCTGCTGATCGAACCTCGTCGCACCGTCTGATGAATGCCGGGATCCTTTTGCGTCGGACGTGCGTTCGCAATTGCCGGAAAAGCCACAACACCAAAGAGAATCAACAGGGGGAGCTTTCTGAGGTTCATCCGATCTCCTATAGTTCCGATATTTCTACCGGATCGCTGTTCGCTGCGACCGACACAGGATATTCGCAGCGAGGATCGGATCGCCCAATGGGAAGGAGGATGTAATTCTGGCGGTACAAAGGTGCTGGTACGTCCTCAGTAATCCGCCGCCGCACGTGGTTAGCGCGTCGCACTGGTCCGCGGCCGTTGGTTCTTGCCTCATGGGGGAAAATCACCCGAAATGGCTTTTCGTCCCGCCGTTCGTCAGCCCAGATTCGCGAGAATTTTATAAATCGAGAAACCTCCGCTGATTCTTTCGCCGCTCATTGAACCCAAATCCCGCCGTCTTGCCACGGCCTGAACCGGAGGACTTGCTGAAACTTCACGGGCTCTTCGATTTTCAATTCCGCAATCGCGCAAGCAATCGACTCAACTGCGGCATCGATGACTTGATCTTCGAAATGATCGAAAGGCATAAGCGACAATCGGTCGCTAATCGAACGCAGAAACTCGATGGGTTCGAGAAGCTGGCCGTTATATTTCCGATCCTCGCTTGGCTGCACGAGCATTCTGAGTGTTTTCCGAATCAGAAAGTTCCGGGCCTTGGCATCATGTATATAGTCGTCGCTCATACAATCCTCCCATTCATTGGACCGCCGGCCCAACCCACTCTCCGAATACCGCGATCTCATGCCACAACACTTCTGGAGTGATCTTGTCGCGCAGCAAATCCCGTTCGGCTGCGGTCAAAACCGATACATCTGGAAACGGAATATCCGTCATATCGAGTCGAATCATGCCTACGGGCGGATAGTCCTTCGGCTGTCGATTCGGATTTGACCAATACGCAATCAAATTGGCCCCGGTGAGTTTCACACGTGTTCTCCTCGTGAGCTGTCCTCTATTGATCTTGCATCTTGATTTTTTCCTTCGCAGAGAGCGCTTGCGCCCTTGACAGGAGATTTCCCAGCAAGTTATCGCGGACGCTCATCCAGAACTGCCAATCTGCTGATTCTCGCTGCAGGACTGCGATGTATCTGTTGACAGAAAACAACGCCGACTCGACGCTCCCCTCGGCATGGTTGATAGCGCGTTCGGCTATAGCTCGAATCTCGTTGGGATCTCTGAGTCATCCTAATTCCAAGTCGTAACTCTCCATTGCTTCGCGACTCAGTTAGCGAAGGCCCGTAGAGTCAATGAAGAGAAGACATTCCACAGCTTTTCATCCTGGCGCAGGCGCGCTAGCGCACCTCTATGCCGGCCGTTCGAATTCCCTGAACAATTTCCGCAATGTAGCGATGTTCGACCGCGAGCGACGTGCCGATGAACTGATAAGACTCGGCCTGGACATTTTCGCTGAGCCATGCGCGAGCTGCGGGAGTGTGCGGAGTTAGCAGATAAATGCTTGGGTGTGGACTATCAGAAAAGACGGTGAAATCAACTTCCATTTGGGCTCCTCTGGTATCAGAGAAGGCCCCCGAGAATTAATTCGGGAAAGGCTACAAAGTGGGTTTTTGCCCCCTACGGGCCGCATCCCTCCTCGATTCGGAGGCTAGCACCGTGGCGTTTTTTCTCGCTCGGTTGCTGGAGTGCCAGATTTCGTGCACTCACTCTCGATACGCCGACACTATAAAGCCGAACCAGAACAATTGCAATGGTACGAGGGTAAGGGGAGTACCACAGAATTGGGTTGCCTGATGATGCTGCAACGGACAACACGCGCCAATGCAGCAGCATGCCGAAGTACTTGAGGTCAATCTTAGCTTTTCCGGCCAGATTCACGCGGGATGGGTCTACTTATTCGAGATACCGGCGGCCTGCTTCTTTGTTGCAACGCTCAACTCAGTAAATGCGAAATGCGACTTGAAAGGTACTCGACATCGCTGTGAATCTCCGGCGCGGGAGAACCGCGGTTACGCGGCTCGGATTTGGTTGCGCAGCACCAGACCGCCCCAACTTAAATGGCGTTTCAAACCGGCTGTCGGTCGCCTCGGCACCCCGTGTCGGCGAAGGCATGTACCGTGAATTTCTAGTTTGCCGAGTATGTAAGAGTCAAGGCGTGCGAGGCGGTGAGCCCACTCCTTTCGCATTTAATTCGCCAGCATCTATCCCCGAGAATCTTACTGCGGATGCCGTATAGCCCGCTTCGACGACGCTAGCTACTCTAGCGTGCAAAGGAGAAACCGTGGCTGCGTCCTCTTGGAACGGCTATATCACATTTGGCTTGGTGTCGATTCCGGTCAGCCTTACGCCGGCAGCTCGGACGGAGAGAATCAGCTTCAACCAACTACACTCTGTCTGTCACACACGTCTCAAACAACCGCTGTTCTGCCCTCACTGCGATCGGATGGTTGATCGTTCAGAAGTCGAAAAAGGTTATGAATACGAGAAGGATCAGTATTTGCTCTTTAGCCCGAACGAGCTTAAGAGCGTTGAACCCGAATCGGCCCGGTCGATGACTATTCTCGAGTTCGTGAAGCTCGATGAAATCGATCCGCTATATTTCGACGCGTCTTATTATGTGACGCCCGAAGAAGGCGGAACCCATGCATACGGCCTGCTTGTGAGTGCGTTACGAAAAACAGGCTTCGCCGGAATTGCAAAAGCAACAATGCACAATCGCGAGTACATTGCCATCATCAGGGCGCGAAAGAATGGTCTGACACTTCACACGATGTTTTATCCAAACGAGATCCGAGCGGCGAATGCGCCGGAATTAAAAGATGTCGGCCAGAACAAGGCGCAAGAAGAGGCGCTAGCTATTCAACTAATTAAGAGTCTTGCCGCACCGTTCCAGCCGGACAAGTATCGCGACACTTACCAAGCCGGCGTAGAGAAATTGATTGAGGCGAAGAGTCACGGAAAGACGATTGCGAATGTTCCCCAGCGGAAAATGGCACCAGTGATCGATCTGATGGCTGCTCTAAAAAAGAGTCTAAACGAATCAACGCATTCTCGAGGATCGAAGACTTTGCTCGCCAGTGTGCCGAAGAAAGAAGATGCGGGAAAGCGCCGGCGTAAAGCGAGCTAGAATACAACGCGTGCCGAGTGATTCTTAGGAGCGCCAAATGATTTCTGGGGCTCACGTCGTTATATACAGCAAGAATGCTGAAGCTGACCGTGTTTTCCTCCGAGATGTCCTCGGTTTCAAATCAGTGGATGCTGGACACGGCTGGCTGATCTTCGCTCTGCCTCCGGGCGAGGCCGCAGTACACCCGTCCGATGGCAGGGTCGCTCACGAACTCTATTTCATGTGCGATGATTTAAAATCCGAAATGGCTTGGCTCGCAAAGAAGGGCGTCGAGTTCTCGACTATTCAGGAAGCCCGCTGGGGCTCTATCACCAAGATACAACTTCCTGGCGGTGGTGAAGTTGGCCTTTATCAGCCGAAACATCCTACGGCATTGGAATTGATCTAAAACAGATAATACGGCGGGGGTTCCTTGACGCGTCACTTGCGCTTTAGCTTTCGGATGCCGTCGGCAATTCGGCGCTGGGCTTCGCTCGGCCCCTTGACATCGAGTACTCTGTATTTTTGACCGCTCAATTCGTGATAGTTGACAAAGAAATCCTCTAGCTCACGGACGAATTTCTTGCCGAGATCTCGTACGTGTCTCACGTGAGCGAAACTATGGTTATCTTGCTCCACCGCAACAATCCGGTCGTTACGCTCTTTGTTTTTCTTCTTTCCCTGCTGACCTTCAATCACGCCAATAACCCTACATTTCAGAAGGCATCCGGGAAAGGCTGGCTCGTCCATTAGAACGAGCACGTCTGTCGGATCGCCGTCCTCTGCTTTCGTTGAAGGGATGAAACCGAAGTCGTACGGAAACGTCATCCCAGCGGGCAGGACCTTCGTCAGCTCGAATACTCTTATTTTTTCGTTGAAGGCATATTTGTTACGGCTTCCTTTGGGTGTTTCGATGATGACTTGTATGAGTGTTTCAGAATCAGAATCTCGCGGAGGAAGCTTGCTCGGGTCATTCAGGGAGGACCGTAGTCTTTTCGCCATAGTGTATTTTGGTGCGCTAACGATACGATGCGCTGAGACGCAAATCGGTTCTTTGTGGAGCAACGAGGCCCGATTCCTGTGAGCCCATCAACACGGACGGGACATACAGCGATTTCCTAGTCGCCCACGCCGCCTTGCCCTTTGACTACCGTGCAGATACTCGTGGTTGCTGATGATAGGTCTTTCAAATTGCCTGACACTATACCGTCTGAGCCGGCGTTGACGACCCGCCATTCAGTTTGGGCGTAATTGACTTCACCATTTTCGATTGTTGGATTGAAATCTATCGCCCATTTCGAGATGTCGGATTCATCCGTAAACGAAACACCCCGGCACGTCGGATTTTGCAAAAATGCCGATCTAAAATCTCGTTCGACGTTGAAAGCTATCGTCTCCGGAGTTTCGACACATGGCCGAGCAGCAGCAGCCACTTCACATGCTGCCTTTGCATAAGTCACATCCTTTGTTCCGTCAATCCAGATAGCGCGACGATGTTTCGCGGAACAGCCGCTTATGCTGATTAGTAGTAGTGCGACTAAGAATGGCCTCATGATTATTCCTCGGACCGACAGTCACAGGATTATCGCTAGAAACTCTGCCTCCAGCAATCACCGCATCTTGACAATGACTGCTCGTCGGTTGTGGCGTTCGGACCTAGCTTTAGACGGTAGAAGGGAGTACGCTGGTCGCGTCTCACTAGCATCCCTCCGCAATCCCATCGCCTGCGGTTCCTTGCAAAATCAGACGCGTGCTTCGAAGAGGTTGAGACGTTCCATTTTCGAGCGAAAATCTCTACTAAAATGGGAGCAATAAAAATGAGTGAACGCAAAGTACCAACAACGCAAGAAATCGAGCAGCGAGCATACGAGATATACCTTGAGCGCTGCGGTGAACCGGGCGACCCCATAGAAGACTGGCTTGCTGCCGAAGAAGAACTGACGCAGATCTCTAAGCAACCCGTTCCGATAACGTCACGGTCTCGCGCCGCCAGGGGTGCGAATTAGATAGGACTACGTTACGAAGCAAAACGAGAACGGCCGAGAGAGCATCTCGGCACTCTATGTATTCCTCGCTTCTTTGTTGGGATGTCTTTCGCGGTCCGGTACGATCGAGTGTTTCCAATGGTTGAGGCGAACGGTGTCTCGGATGGTACAGTTCCGCGGCTCCCTTTGCCGCATCATATCTAAATGAAAAAGAGCGAACTGACGACAAGACAGTTGTTCTCTGTCCGCTGTCCTACGTGCGGTGCTTCTACTGGGAAGCGCTGTCTACTGCAATCAGGCGCCCCGCGCTCAGGACCACACGTAGACCGGAAGTTTTCCGCAGTTAAGGCGATTGAGAAGAAAAGCAAGCCGCGTGCTCCTCGACGCCGATGAACCCCCGGCCGACAATCTCAGCTATGCGCGGGGGATTTCTGTTGCCAAGACAAGCCTCGCGGTAAGCCACGTTCCGATAAGCTTGAAAGTTGATGCTTAGTCGTGCAGGACTACACTTAGAAGTGAAGAGTCAACGTGAAGCCCGCCGTTGTACTTGATAAATCCCAATTTCTTGAATTTATTCATGAAGAAATTTACCCGGCCACGCGTTGTGCCAATCATCTCCGCCAGGGTCTCCTGCGATATTTTGGCGATCACTTTTTCAGGGCGGTTTTCTTTTCCATAGCGAGCAAGCAGAAGAAGAGTGCGGGCCAGGCGTTTTTCGCTCGAATTGAAAAGCTGATCGACCAAATCTTCCTCGATGCGGATGTTCCGCGAAAGCATGTAAGACACGAAGCGGTCGGAGAAAGCCTGTTCAGCGTGGAGCACGCGAATCATCTCGTTTTTTTCAATAACGAGTAATGTCGTAGGCGTGATCGCGGTCGCTGTCCCCATGCGAACATTCTGTCCTGCCAGACACCCTTCACCAAAAAAGTCGCCCGGGCCAAGAATCGCAAAGATGGCCTCTTTGCCGACCTCATTAACGACGGACAGCTTTATCCCACCATTTTGAATGTACATAACGCTCTTAGCCGGATCGCCTTGAGAGTAGATCTTCTGTGATTTCCGGTACTCCACAATTCTTCTGGCGATACCAGCCGAATCGAGGAAGGCTTGGACATCGAAGGCAGGTTTTCGCGGGGATTCTGTTTTTAGTTTGATGGTATTAACTTTCGAAGTTACTATCACAAGACTACTTTTTAATAGCAGCCATAACATTATCGGGAGACTGCTACTTCTTGAAACGGGTCATAGCATAATCGGGAGATTCGAGGCAAGAGGATGAATTGGGGCGCTTGGGATTCGAAGCAAGAGGATGAATTGGGGCTGACTGATGAACACTGCTAGCCGATTGGCCGGGCTTCGGCAAGGCTGACACATGTAATTGCGCACGCGCAAGATTAAGATCGAGATTTCTGGCCGAGGAGCGTCGCGATTGTTTTTAATTGTTGTTGGCGCTGTTATCGTGATCTTGATTCTTATAGGGCTCATCGCGCGCAGAGTCTCTCTAACCCGAGAGCGGGAGCTAGAGGAAAGAATTGAAACCCAAAACGTAAAGCGAAATCGAATCTGGTCGGAGCACCTTAAACGAGCAGCACGCGAGCCAAACCAGGCGAACCGGCCGCGGTGAATGCGCTTGTGCCGATCCGAAGCTCTGCCATTCCCGAATTCTATCCGAATTGATGCGAGTCGCTAACGTGATTCTCAGCCCGAATGGTTTTTACGACGTGGCGAACCCGTAGGTATTTGTACGGATAGTTTGCCTATTTGGCAGTACTCAACAATGCTTTCGACAGCGACCGTGCCGAGACATCACGCATCGCCGGGTACGATTCTCCGGGTTGGTCGCATCGCGGCTCTCCGCAGAGTCTCATCTCTCCAGCGAGTTACTTCCCTTGCCAGCGTCAGAGCAATGGTGTCTTGAACGGCCGCCTTGAGTCTGATAACGACGAAATATTCAGTCCTGCCCTTGCCCGTCAAGAAGTCTCGAAACCTCAAACCAACCGTTTTCACCCGTTTTTCGTGAGAAGCCAGAGCTGCTGCGAGTTCGTCGAGGGCAGTTTCCAACAGAAGCGCGAGATTCGACGGGACCCTGAGCGTCACGACTATCTCCTTTTTTTCGTGAGTAAAGCTTCCGTCGGGCACTGTTAACTCTCTGTGTCCGTACCCTAACATAAAAATCAGATCGGTGCGCGTCGCTCGCGTCCGTGCGGTACCGTACAGACCCAGAGTTTTTTCGTTTGGCCGTGACCATGGGTCAGAATATAATTAAGAGGTAGCGTTAATCCGGCTCGCAGTAGCCGGCACCCGGCGCCGCTCTTTACGTGCTTTCTTTTGGAGCCATTGTGCAAGGCGAACAGCGCGAACGGTGGCAAGAACTCTGCGAGCGTGCGGCAGTCGAGCAGGACGCCGAAAAACTTCGTGAGTTAATCGCTGAGATCAATAAACTACTCTCAGAGAAATATGAACGAATTGATTGCGGAGCTTCGAAGAAACCTAAGGACAAGTCGGACTCAGCGCCTTCAGGTGCGTAGCGGTATAGCTCCCGCAGGTGCGTAAAACACGCGCTTCCGCTCGCTGAGGGCCTTTGAAAAGAGGGAGTTTGCCATGCCTGCCAAGCCGAAGGATGAGAAACCGTCGGTGACGCTTCCAGGAACCGTCGAGAAGGTCATTCCTCCGATAGCCCCAGAAGAGCCGGAGAAAGCACAGATTTCGGTAAGCGGCGCAGAGGATCTTTACAAAGAAATTCGTATTGAAAACACGTTCGAGGACCAGAAGGGAAACGCTGTCGCTCTGAAGCCTGGAGCAAAGGTCGAAGTCACGATCGCGGCAGACAATGCCGCCACAGTCCCGAAAGACACGTCCGAAAAGCGGAGTCCTAGATAATTACATCTTCGCTTTTGGCCAAGAAAAAGTCTTGACCACCCAACACTGTCTCAACTCCATCAAGAAGCGTCTCAAAGCTGGAGCCCTTTTGGATGAATCCGCGTATCCCAATCTTGTGGGCCTCTTGGAGATGTTGAGTCGAGAAATATATCGAAAACATCAAAATTGGCATTGACGGGGCAAATGTAAATATCTGGCGGGCTGTCTCGAAGCCGTCCATATCCGGCATATGCAGATCTAAAATAACCAAGTCGGGCTTAAGCTCTCGCGCACTCGATATAGCCTCCGCACCACTTCCTGCCTTGCCGCAAACAGTGTATCGAGGCTGGGTTTCGAGAACGTTTCGTAACGCTCGCCTTAGATCATCCGAATCGTCCGCAATAAGAATTCTCGTCCGGGATGACATGGTGCTAGTCACGACACTCCTGACTCGATTGTATAAACCAATAACTGATTTCCCATCAGGGGAAGACCTTAGTTTGGACCTAACGTGTTTATAGTATGCCGCGATTGGCAGGAGCAATACATGGATGGCAAAATTTTAACTTTTGGAAGAAGTTCGTAGTTAGTTCGAGGCGGCCTCTGGAAAGTGTAGTTCACCGCGCAATAATGTCGAGATCGCGGGAAGTAAAGTTGTCGCAGCATCGCTCTTGAGGACAAAACCCTTTGCGCCGCACTCCTTCGCGCCTTCTGCGAATTGACGATCGTTGTGAAGTGAAACCATCAGAATGAGTCTATTAGGGGACGCTTTGACAATCAGCCGCGCTGCGTCAAGTCCATTCATTTCGGGCATATTGACATCCAGAATGATCACGTCTGGATCGAGGCGCGAGGCCTGGTCAACTGCCTCAAGTCCGTTTTCGGCTTCACTGCAAACCTCCCAACCTGGTTGAGCTGCGAGGAACTCGCGAATCCATTTGCGAACGCCAGCCTTATCATCTACGACCAGTATTCGGACCATTGGTAGTCCCGAGCTGTCTGGGCTGGCTCCAACGAGAGGCTACTCCACGCAACAGAACTATTAGAACGCCCGTTCTTCGCCCGTTCCATACAAGAGTGTATGTATTTTTAGTATTTATGTAGTCCTCGCCTTTGGCCGTTTCATTCGTCGCTTCCATTCTTGTTGAGCCTCTTCAAGTTGGATGACAAAATCTTCGCTCGGTGGCTTCCCTAAGTTAGCTTTTTCAGAACACATATACGCCGCCGCTGTACCGAATTTTCGCAGTTCTTCGTTTGACATTTTCCGTAGGTGTTGACGGAGCTTTTCGCGATCCATTGCAGTACTTTTGGCAAAATCGTAAGTCATGGAAATTCGCTCTGAGAAAAAAACAGCTCCTGTACAACGTCGCAGCGGCGCGTGATTCTCGCGGTGTGCGTCATAATCAATCTGTTCGTTACGGAAAGAGCCGCAAACTAACCTCGATTGATCAATGTCCAGGCTTCCGCCTGGTCGGTGAAAGAAATCTCGTCCAGGTCCCATCTGACGGTAATCCGGTCCTTTCCGTTCTCAGGCTGATCTGGCTCGACAGCGATCACGGTTGCGAAGCTGCCGTCATCATTCCGCTTTACCCGGTCGCCGAAGTGAGGGGGTTCGCCGCTGGAGTAGGGCAAGGCATCCTCCCGTCTTCCACAATCTGTCCGCACGGACATGTGCAATTCACAATCGAGTCAGCCCAATCATCAAGCTCACAGCCAAGGCTCCTGGGTTCTGCGGAATTCCGCGATGCACCAAAGTCAGTGAAGATGCGGAGTCCTGCTCAGCGCGAAAGGCTATGCTGGAGTCTGATTTTGCGGTCTGGTGACAGTTTATGATAGGTCCCTTCTCCTGGTAGCTGAGACGCAGCAATTTTCGAGTGTTCATATCCGTAATGGAAATGTCTAGCGGCATTCTTTCGACGATCATTCTGTGGCGATCAACGCTATTGACGCTGCGGCATTCTCGTTCAATTTGATCGCAGAGTTGCTCCCACAATTGGATTGAATGCGACCGTTCGATATCTTGATTTTCCACGGACACGACCTTCCCTTGTCTCCAAAATAGGGCATGCGAAGCACAAGCAGAATTCGGGTATGCACTGATTTAAGAGACTTATACCCAGTAGACAGGAAGAATAAGTTATCAGCGATGATGCAGGTCCTTTAGTTCATCTCATTCAATCCATGAGGCTTACAAGATCAAGCAGAATAAGGCCTAAAGGCTGCCCGCGTCTGAACATCCTTTGGATAGGACGTGCAGTCGTGCACTTAGCTCGCAACGCTCTCGACAGGGCATAAAAACCGTGAAACGATCAAACGAACCTTCTGTGGCAGCCCTCCCGGCAAATGCGCCCGTAAAGCAAGTATCCCGCATCGCTGACGCCGCAGACTATTTGTCCTGCACGTTCGGATTCCCGGAAACGCTATTGAGCGAGGCACTATTAAACCCGTCGTCCTAGGCAAGCGGCATCTTTGGACATCCGGGATTTAGACGCTTACATTGACCTGATGAAAGCACAAACCATATAGGCGACCCACGGGCTCGGTCGTGGAGCAGCGGAGAACTGCGAGCAGATCTCGTAGCGCCGGACGCCGGACCCCATTTCGATCAGCGGGCCAAGTCCCGACAAACGCACTGGACACGTTGAGTACTAGGAACGAAATGTCCGGTAAGCCGGGCGGTCTCAATGGATCGACGCAACACTCAGCTCAAACCCACGTTGCGTTGAAAACAAAAGCTAAAAACGCTCGTTAGGTCAAATCAGCCGGAACAGTGCCCTGGCTAGGTTTGAACCGAGTACAGCCAAACAGATCGATTCTTCACGGGATGCATTGGCCGAGCAACTGATTAGAGGTGTTGCATCGACCGGTTGAGCTGGCACGACTTATCAGATGGGATGAGAAGGCCGGTCTCCAGCGGGATGCGATACGCTCCCAATGATCGACGCGCTCGAGGCGCAAGATAAAGGAGACCGGCTATGAGGAAGATTAGCACTGTCGCGATAGACGGAATCGAGAATTTGAAAGGTCACAAGCTAACAATCGGATTGGATCTGGGAGATCGATTCAGCCATTACTGCATTTTGAATGAATCGGGCGAAGTGATTGGGGAGCACAACCTACCGACGACGGCGAAAGGAATCGACGAAGTCTTTCGCAGGATCCCGCGCCCAAGGACTGAGCCAGGAGTTGCGGGATGCCTTGGATCCGCTGTTCGGAGAAATCGAATCGTTAAACGAACGGATCGCGGAATACGATCGGCGGATCGAGAAAATCGGCGAAGAAATTTATCCTCAGATTGCACTGCTCAAACAGGTGAAGGGAGTAGGAACACTCATTGCCTTGACCTACGTTCTGACTCTGGATGACCCGCACCGCTTTCGCCGCAGCAGGGATGCGGGGTGCTTTGTCGGGTTACGCCCTGGTCGCAGGAACTCGGGTATGAGTCAGCCCCAACTGCACATCAGCAAAGAGGGAGATGTTTATCTGAGAACGATGCTGGTGCAGGGCGCGCACTACATTCTCGGGCCGTTTGGAGAGGACTGTGATCTACGGCGCTGGGGACTGCGACTTGCTGAACGCGGAGGGAAGAATGCCAAAAAGCGAGCAGTCGTTGCCGTAGCACGGAAGTTGGCCGTACTGCTTCACAAGCTGTGGGTAAGCGGAGAGGTCTATGAACCACTGCGGAACAACCACAAGGTGGTGGCCGCAGTAGCGTAGGAGAGTGGGGATTTTAACAGCCGAGCTCAACCGCCGAGTTCAGGTGACTGCGACTAACTCCTGGCCCAACTCCTCATCGAACGATGGGAGCCGAGGTCGATTATCAGGTAGCAGCACCTGCTGAAACGGGTACGCCAACTGGCACCGAGCGATCATCGCTCAACAAAGAGTGCGGATGGAAGGATGGCGACAGAGGCGGCCTGGCTCAAAGGCAAAGAACCCATGGAAGTAAAAGCAAAACCATCTTGACTCTCACCGGCCTTCTCATGGAAGGAGTTGGGCGAGGGGCGTGCTAGAATTCCGCACGCTCTTGGAACTAGTGCCGAGATCGGAGCACTGAATGATTGTCATAACAGGTGCGACTGGACGCACAGGCAAAGCGACTGCTGAGGCGTTGCTGGCAAACGGCGAGAAAATTCGCGTGGTTGGCCGAGACGCGACGAGGTTGGCGGCGCTGGCTACGCAAGGTGCGGAAGTGTTCGTAGGGAATGTCGAAGACAGTGCTTGGATGACGCAAGCCTTTTCTGACGCTTCTGCGGTGTACTTGGTCTTGCCCGAGGACGTCTCACAACAGGACTTGCGAGCGCATCAGGAACGAGTCTCTGATTCCTACGCCGCTGCAATCCGTGATGCCAACGTTCGATACGTTGTAAATCTGAGCAGTCTCGGCGCTCAGCATTCAAAAGGTACCGGCCCCATCGTCGGTCTCCACAATCAAGAACAAAAACTGAATCGCGTGCCGGGGCTTAACGTTCTGCATCTTCGCGCAGCGTATTTTATGGAAAATCTTTTCATGAGCATGGAGCCGTTGCATGCAGCAGGAATCCTGCCAGGCGCACTACAATCGCATGCGCCAATGCCGTGGATTGCGACGAGAGACATCGGTCCACGCGCGGCCGCTCGACTGGCCGCTCGCGATTTTTCTGGAAGCGCCGTCCAGGAATTGCACGGGCAGCGCGACTTATCGATGCAGGAAGCGGCGTCGGTCGTGGGCCGGGCGATCGGCAAACCCGACCTCGTATACGTTCAGATGCCGAGTTCGGCATTTGGAGCCGCACTTCTGAAAGCAGGCTTACCGCAGAAGACCTCGGACTTGATTGTCGAGATGTGTGACGGCGCGAACGCGGGCCTTATGGTACCGCAGGAACAACGCTCTGCAAGAAACACGACACCGACTACACTCGAATCATTTGCCGAAAGTGTATTCGCTCCGGCGTACCTTCGGAAGACTTGAGGCCCGGTAAACGTACTTACCGGAGAAGTAAATTCAGCGCAAAACCACTTGGACGATAAGGCGACTTACCAGGAGTTGACCGTCGCTGTCGCCATGTGCGGAAGCGCGATGCAAGATAAGAGCACAGTGAAATCAAGCCAGAGATGCCATACGAATCTATAAACGGAGATGACGAGTTACAACCGCAAGCCGGTTCGAGTCGGTCGGGTGGTCCACCGCGCAAGTTAACTCTGGCGGGTGTGCTTGATCCACAAGGCTGCCCCCAATGCGGTAAGCGGTTTCCGTCCAAGATTGAAGAATCCGCTATGAGGAAAACTCGCGCCAAAGACCCTGACGGATGGGACAAGCTACGTACGAAAATAAGCCATAAGGTGTGTACATGCCTGGAGCCGACGAGTACCCGGTAAGCGACTCATCGGGACTTGAGCCGCCGCAATTTCCAGTACGAGACTGATCGGGATCGGCTGTTTTCGACGCTATTTTCTCAAGCGAAATAGGGACGCATGTCCTGAAGAAGTGGTGACCTCAGGTAATTCACCGCGCCTAAGAGCCGCGATTATGGCCCGCAGTTCGTCTTTGTCCTTCTCATGAGACAAGGAATCAAGATTAGGGCCCAAACGCAATCGCACTTCCTCCAAACGCGAGTCGGCTACTGCAACTGAAGTGGTGTCATCCCAATCCCAAGGACCCCCTGTTCCTTGCAGATGCCTCTCGAGCTCGTCGGCGAACTGCTCGGGCGTAACTTTTCGCTTTATGGGCAGCGCAGCGACCAAAAGAGCGAGAACGATGATTCCAAACGGAACGACTACCAACCAAGCCACGCTATGCACAAAGTAAGCCGTCAGGGCCGCCGGAAGAAATAAGACCAGCAGAACAATCGCCCAGCCTGAGAGCGTTGGCGGGAACAATTGAAGATGGAATCTCATTCTGAAATGGTTCCCTTTGCACCACTGAACACCGCCCAACTGTAACGACAATATCAAGTAGTTTCATCCTGATTCGACAAGTCCTGATTAACGCGCTTACCGGAAAGCGAGGTACTGGGCCGCCCTGTCCCGGCCGTGGGCGAAATCACCTTGCTCTTCCGAATTGCACTGAGATAGCTCGTCGTTTGCTTTACCCATTACACCAAGCAGTCTCGACTTCTCACCCGCCAACAAAGCGAGCGTTCGGTCGATTTCCCCACCGAACCGCAGGAGATCCTCGGGACTCATCATCGCGCGCGTAAGGTTGAGTTCAAACTCGCGAGCTTCGGCCCAGTCAAAGGAATCGCTGGCCTTGCGGAACGCGAGCTCGTCAACATTGAATTCGTCGGCCATTATTTTCTTCCAGTCCTGAACGCATTTAGAAAAGATTGATTCGGGTCCTCGCCGTCGCTCGTTTGTGCGGCGCACCACGCTTGTAATATCTCGGCAGGGCTCGCATCTTTCAGCGCCGCCGTAGCTGCCGCATCGGAACGAACTTTTAATTCGGCTGTACTGCCTGCAAGTTTCGATACACCGGAGCTCGCGCCGAACAGCGAAGAAGAAGTGTGAGGCTTTGGCTTTGCATTTGGCACGGGCTTCAACTTTGTATTCGCGTTGTCGATGATCGCCTGGATCGCCGCCGCTTGCGCATCAGTCAGCGTCACGGAATTATCCTTTGCGTCGAAAACTTTCAATCAGCGCGGCGTTAGCTGCCCGCGCATCTCCACCGGAGACTGCAAATTGCTCTTTCCATGCGGCCAGCAGTTCTTCAGGGCTCGCCTCGTTGACGACTTTTTCGACAGCGGCCTTAACTCCGGGAGCTGTTTGTTCGTAGGCGAATATTGTGCCCCCACGCTTCATTTCTTCGTAAGCGGCAACAAGGGCACCGAGTTTGTCTTCGCTGTCTTGAAGGCCAAGCGCCAACAGGGTGTTCTGCAAAATCCGTTGATTGGCAGCGCCGCCCGGCCAATCACCACCAGGGCCATTCAGAAAACTTTCAGTTGCTTGTTTCCATTCTTGTTCGTTTGCCGAAGCCTCGCGATGTTGAGCAAGAGCGCGAAGCTCTTCGAGCGGAACTCCCTCATCGTGGAGGTAAGAGGCGACAGCTCCCGACTCCTGCAAATAGGTCTTAATATCGATCTGGCCACGCAGCATGCGCAGTTGCAGTTCGGTTTGACGGGCGACCTCGGCACCGCCATCGTCTACTGCCTCAGCGCTGCGAGCAACGAAACGCCCTTTGTCGTCGCGCACTTGTCCAGCTTCCAATTCCTGAGCCACAGTCTTCGCGGTTTCGATTTGATTCTCCAGCGTGCTTTCATTCGGAGCCCTGAACGTAAACTCACGCCCACCAATCTCAACCGTCCTGGTAACCTCGCGCGGCTTTTCTGACGCAGAATTGCTCAGCGGTGGACGACGAAATTCGCCAGTCGTTAAATCGACTATACCGATTTGGCGCTCGCGCAAGGCCTGTGCCGCGCGCGTCACATCATCAATCGTCTTAGCGTTCGCCATCTCGTTGAGATACGCTGCATCTGATTTGATGATGTCCGCGTTGATGTTAATTCGGTCGGTTCCCATTTGAATTCTCCTTTATTTCCTAAACTCCAAATGTTCGGGGCGCGGATTCGCATCCTCGGTCACTGTCCTATCGTCGAAGTCAATCCAGCCCGGTTTCAGTACGGGCGAGGATAGTTTGTCGACGTTCACCACGACATTACCAAGGCTGTCGCGAGTCAAATCACCGCGCGTGGTTCCGGCTGCGAGACAAAGCTCGGCGATTTCGTTCGGCGAAGTTGCGGCTTCGATCAACTTTCGCGTCCGCTCATCAAGTTGAATATCCGGCATGCGTAATAACTCCCGATCTCCCTAATCGTCGGACCTTACACAACGCCCATCGATGCTTGAGACTCAAGTGCCCGAACGAGGTGATATAAGGGGTGTTCAGCCACCAGAATATACCCGCCCGTATTATCAAAGAACGGCGTGCCCGATGGGATCTCGCCCTCCGCCACCAGTTGACGGATATACTCGACGGCGGCTTCCTTAGTCTTAATACCCGGCGGCAAGACCATATAATGGTTCGGTTCGATTTTTATCTGGCAGGCGTTGCACCAGGCTATTGGCAAACGGCTCGGTTGGTTGTGGCAAACCTGCAGCCTACTATGTCCATTGGAATCCAAATGTTGGCAGCGGGCTTGGGCCTGTTTCTGGGCGAGCTTTGTCTGGTTAAGTTGGTATTTTTCTCGATCCCATTCCCGTTTATTTCGCGCTTTGTCCGCGGCCTCTTTCTCGAGCGCCGCGACCTCCGCCGGGCGGGGCGCAGCGAGTCGTTCGAATGCAGGTAGGAATTTTTCCATAACTGCATTGACCGCTTCGGCGATGGCGCCTTTTATTTCTGTGGTTTTTCCCTCGCTCGCTTCAGCGAGCACCTCAGCCGCGACCGCTTTCAGCTGCTCATTTTTCGCGTCAGCCGTCTCATCGATTGTGCGCTTTACTTGATCGTTCTGGATCGCGATTCCGCGTGGCGTTAGCAGCTCGGGAGCGAAATCATGCTTTTTGGGATTTTGCGCGGCTTCCAATTGCTCAACTGCGGATGGTTCCACTTTTACAGTGGAAACCACCGCACCGGTATCCTTCGCCTCAGATTGCACCGGAGCAGTCTGTTGCGCTGCGCCGGGTTTGGTAACATCTAGTTCTATTTTCATGGTAGTGCTCCTTTTTACTTCTCCAATTTTTGTCGGCATCGATGTAGCGTAGTTCAATAAATGGGCCGCACTGGCCCGTTGGGACCGTGAGTTTCTTTACCCTGCCGCGCCAAAATTATCTCCAGTGCTTCAAGCCGCTCACCCGAACTCCAATCAACATCGCGGAGCGGATCGCCCTTCCAAAAAACTTCCTCGCGCACTGAAAGGCACTCTCCCAAAGTCAACGGCGGTGACGGCGGCTTGCGATGCAATACGCCTTGCGCGTGAAAAACAAAGCCAAGTGCCTCGGCTCGAAGAATGTCCGCCTTCGTGTATCGCCACAGATCGTCCATATTCGCGATCGGGCCAGTCGGAACAATCGAAACGTCCGATGATTGCGGGGAAATCAAATTGGAGTTGAGTTTCATATAAGGTCACCACGTCACCGGCCGCGAGTTCATCATCACCATTTCGACGGGATCGCCTTCAACTGCCTGCCCATCCTCGTCAATTTTTGTGACACGAACTTTCTTGCCGTCGTAATCGATTACATCGCCAACTTTGTGGCGCTTCGTTACCGCCAGCGCCGCTTCAGCTTTCCCAGACTTCTTCGACTGAGCTTCCGCTTTCAGAGTTTTCAAATCGACACCAAACTCTGTCGCGGCGCGGAGCTCGAATAGCTTCAACTTACTCGGCGTAATTTTTCTGCTTCGGCATGCGCGCTCAAGCTCTTCGAGAAACCGCTCTTTGTCCGTTTTCATCAGAAACGCATCGATGGCATTCTTGATTGACGTTTTCTGTAACACCGCATACGCGCCACGGCGCGCGGTTTCGGCGTCGGGAGCAGAATAAGATTGTTCGAACGAAAAGGTCTGATCGCCGCCGCTGTTGATCCAGTGGCGGACAAAGTTTTGCTGCTGCTCGTTGAGCCTCCCGTGGAACTCTGGACGGGCTTCTACCTCGGCCATCGTGAGCGTTTGTCGGTTAAAGTTTTTGTTAAACTCTGGCATCGCCGTTACCTCTCTCGCTCACGCCTTTGGAAACGGAATACGATTCGACGAAAGGGCCTCGTGCAAAAACTCGACGTACTTCTGCGCGGCTGCGACAGATTCGTCCACGAGGATGTCGGCAACAAAGTTGCCCGAAAGCGACATCATCGCGCTTGCGGTTAAGCTCTTGAGAGTGCCGTGATCGCCGTGGACGAAAATCTCGTACAGCACATCAAGTTCTGTCGCCTTCCGGACTTCGACTCCTTCCCCTTCGAACGGCGACGCGGGAACCCTGCTCAAGTCCCCGCCACCGAATTCCGAAAGTGGGAAGCTACCATTCAGCGGCTCGAACACTGATGGACAGAACCGGGAAGGTTCCCAGCGGAGCCGCTGAAGAAGAGCTCCTACTGAAGAAGAATTATTCTATTTCTCGCTAGATCGGTTGCTAGTAGTGAGCGAAATCGCTGCTGAACAGAGGGGAAATCGAAGTGGCTGGGACCGACCATTAAGTCTGAGAACGGGCCAGATAAGATTGAAATCGAGCACAGAAACCACGATTGGCCAATGGGCGCACGCCGTGCAGTGGCTCTGCGTGATAGGTTGTAGCGCTCTTGTAAGATCCCTCTTTGATAATTCAGCTAGCGGAACTGGAGCTCCCGCTCTCGGGATCAAACTATGGGACCCGTAAATCCCGTGTTGTGCGGGAATTATAGTGTCAGTTAGCTCTAGCGCGGTGGGAAGAACGTCTCGACTCGTGAGGAGGTGTCAAATGCCCAGCTGCTGGAAGTCCCAGTCGGGGGCTTTTGAAAACGCCCTCAGACGCTATAGGTTCTACATAACACAAGACTTAGCGTCGTTCAGCGTATGCTATGCGACCGCCGCGACCTCGATCAAATCGCGGACCTTCCCGATAACGCCGACGGGCTGATGGGTGATGCGGGAATTCCAAACGATGGCAAATACTGGGCTTATCCCTGCCCGATTGAGCTGGCGTGGCACACCGGCGCGTCGGCGGCTTATAGGTGGAGTCGAACCAGGTCTTCTCCTCCACTATTGATAACATTGGCTTTATGACCGTCCTGTTGCCTCTTGGGTGTACCACCGCATGCCTTGAATCGATCTGATTCTACGCCCACGGCATAGATGAGCGCCGACCTGAGGGGGTGGCGTAAGTCCAACGACTCTATATGGTTCCGACTAATATCGCTTCGGATCCGCCTGGTCGTTCATACCACAAAAAAGGCATTTTTCTCAAAAGAGTGTCGGAAACATTCGAAAATAGCGAAAGAGCCTGACGCTTGTTTACCTCGCCGGCGTGCTGCACGCTTCATGTATCGCCCTACGAAGTGACCGCATGCAGTCTCAAGCGTAGTGCCGGCTCCTGTTCATGCAATGACTTTGCACCATCGCCGTTGATTCGGTAATCCGCACGCGCAAACTAGCTGATCCCCCGGGCGAGTGCGGCTGGGTAAGTCCCGCGGATTTGATTCGCGGCGATTCTTCCTGGGATTTCGACTCCGCGCCAGTCGATAGTCGTCATCCTGACCCGGGGCCAAGACGATAATCGACGCGTGGATCACAACGGACCCTGCCGTTATGCAGGTCACTCCAGTCTTTTTGCCGCAGCGGATAAATTGGACCCAGACTCGTTTTTGCCGTCGCGAGTCTCGCGGGTGCCCCGCGCCATGACTTCCAGGTCACCGAACGTATCGCCAGCTTCGATCATCTCAATTCGGCCCATTACAGCCCCGCTCCAAAATGGCGGATTCGACTTTGTCAATCACCCCGGGCTCGTTCCGATGCCGAGCGAAGAGGCCGTAGTATATGCAGCGCGTCTTACCTTCCGGCGCAACAAGTTTCCGGCCGGTCTCCGCAAAAGGGATGAAAATTCCGACCCCTATAGCGCGGTAATTGCAGAGGCAGCAATCCAGAATCGCTCCATGGTGATGCAGCCCTCCCGCCGTTTAAATGATCGAGTCAAGTCTCATGCGGGCAGCCCGTCTCCAGGTACGGCGTTTTTCGTTCTCATTCCCTGAAACTGCAAACTGCGGTTGCGGTCTTCGCCTAGTTCTTGATCGCCGACGATCAAACCCTCGCTGGATGAAAGTCCGCTGCGAAGCCGACTCTCCTTTTTTTGGTATATGTACGATTGCCGTCACAAATCTCTCAACATCGCTGAAATTCTTTTCCATTATTAGCTCCTCTAATGCACTTGTTTCGAATTTCCTTTTTTCACGATACCGCAAGCTCGCAGGACCTTCCGTCAGTCTCAGTTGCGCCAACTATCCCGCCAACCCTGAGAGGGGGTGAATTCTTGGCGGAACGTGGCGGAACGACAAACAGGCTCCATCCCGCCAAGAAATACACAACGTAAGGTATAGAGAGTAAAAGAGATACTCTCTCTCTGTAAAAACCTGTGACGGGGTCTCTCCCGATTCCATCCCGCCATGCCGCCAAGAATTCACGCTCTTAGAAGAAGTATTTTCTGGCGGAACGACTTGGCGGTTCCAGGTCATCTTGCTAGGCCACCGTTTCAAAAGTGGTCGGCCCATCGGTGTTCGCCGAGGTGACGGTTTCAAGAGTGGCTTTTATTGGAACGAGTCTCCAGGTCCTTTCACGGTTTGGACCCTCGGCAATGACTTTCAGATGTTTTGCGGCGCGTTCCAGTGAACGCTCTGAAATCTCGTCTCGTCTCCAGGCAATAGCGATAAGTGTTCTTCGTGACTGAGGCTGCCCATTTTGCAACGCGACTTCGAGCCAATTTTCAGCCTTTGTATTTACTCCGTCCGTATGTTTTGGTCGGCCTCGTTCTCTTCGCGAGTCTAGGGCGTCGTCTGCCGATTGGTCTGTTGCTCCAATCCAATCAATGCAAGGCGTCCAATGTTCTTTTTCGCATCCTGGCGGGTTCAACTCAGGAATTTTGAGGGCTTTGATGGCGAATATTAGACCGCCTTTTTCGACACGACCCGCCAGATTGTTCTTAATGCGCGTCATCGAATAAGTCGGCGGCCCCGCGACTTGGTTACCATCTTCGTCTTCTGGTTTCTCGTTTTCAGTAAAAAGCCACGAGGCCCGCGACACTCCCGTGAACGCCATGGCTCCGCTTATGCGACTGAGAGCTTCAAGATCGGACTTTTTGTTGAGGTGCATTATGATGACGACCGCGACGTGATACTTTGCGGCCACTTGTTTCAACGGCATAAGTACTGAGCGAACTTCTTGTTCAGCAATCATGCTCGTCTTGCCCAGATAGTTCGTCACAGGGTCGATGATGATGAGGCGAATGTCAGGATTCGCCGTCAATGCTTTTTCAATCGCGGCAAGATTTGTGTCTAGTCGTACTTCGCGAACTTGGCCATCAGTTAGTTGCACGCCTTCAAGGAATTTAACTTTATCCAGATCCGCACCAGCAGCAACCAGTCGTGGCACCACTGTGTCGTCGAGATCGTCTTCACTCTGCAGTATCAAAACATCGGACGGTGGTACCTGATTTGGGACACTATCTTGCGGCGGAAAGTTTCGGCCGGTAGTAATAGCGGCAGTCAACCAATTAGAGGAAAGCGTTTTTCCTTTCTCTGGCATGCCCACAAACAAAGTGATCTTCCCGATTGCAATTCGGGTTTCCCACAGCCACTCGACGTGCTTCATCACAACATCCCGCGCACTAATCAAAATAGGCTCGGCATCATTTATCGGATCGACAGATGGGCTAGACGCCTCAAGCGACTTGTCACCTGTTAAGATTTTTCCAAGCGTCAGGTCGCGGTATCGTTGCTCGTTCCGATATAGTTCATATTGTGCGGCACCAGACGAAGCCAGATAATTTTCAAGGAGTTTCTGATCTACCTTTTGTCTTTTCTTCTCAAGTAGCCGCTTCACCCTCAACGCTAGGTTCCAAATCACCCCTGAACCCGAGCGGTCGCCATCGTGCGGAATATATTTGGATGAACCGTCACCGCACCACAGCTTTTTGAATTCTTCATCGAGGAACTGGTCTTGAAGAAAGTTCACGATCTTCATCGTCTCAGGGGCAACCGTCGGTACACCGTCGCCCGAGAACTTTTCACCAGTAACTGTGAAATATTGGTCTGTATACAGGTCAATGCCGTAGTGTTTTTGGTTTTCCGGCCTGGGACTACTGTGGTGCGTTGCGCCTGGACACTGAAAGAGGGTTTTCAAACCATCACCCGATGGTGAAACGTCACAGTAGGGGTTTCCGAGGAGCTCGAGAATAGTGCGTGAGTATGCCAGATCCAAATTATTTCCGCGCACGTTATCAAAATCGAGACCTAGTAAATCCCCAGTAAGGACGAATCCGGGACCTCGATATTGAGGAAAAGCGGTGTCAAGTTTCTCTGCCACACTGTCAAAGGTAGACCACGTCGCCGGGTCGTTGGACTTGGCAAACCCACCATCAAGCTTAAATGGGGGCTTGTCCCACTTCTTGAGTTTTTCTCTCCATATAAAGTTCCACAAAACCCACTTCTTCAAATCCTTCAAATGTTGCGGGATGTTGCAGATCTTATTTGTGTCGAATTGATACGACGGCGGCTTTGGTCGTACGTTTGCGTGCGAGTTCGGCGTTTCAGTGAGCGGTTGCAGAACCCTGTCGCCGTTTGGAACTGTCCGCGACGTTGCGCTCACGAGCGCACCTCGCGGTTGGATTCTGCTGATGAGGTGCGATTATTTTCAGCTTGGGCTTTATCCACAGCCCTTCGAGCTTCGGCACGCTTTACGAAGCACGGGATTGTTGGCACGGCGTCGAGCGAATCAATCCAGTGCTGCAGGCCGGCTACCTTAATAATGTAGTGGCGTCCGATTTTGTTCGCGGGGAGGCTACCGTTGCCGATGGCTTCTCGCACAGTGAATGCAGGGACGCCGACAAGTCGACCAGCGTCGCTGATGTTGACGGCCAGCGGCTGGACGGCGACGTCGACCGTTTGAGGTGCTACTGGAACTTCAGGTGCAACTATGGTTTGCGATTTTTGTTTTCGGGACATGGGAACAAGCCTTTTCAGGCCAAGTTCCCTTTAGGAGGGTCGCGGACGTTCGATCCGTGAGTGTAGGCTTGACGCCCCCCACGGGGATTCATCCACGTGATGCTAGGAGAGCGAGGTCGGGAGCCACTCTTTCATGTCGAGTAGATCGGCTCCGCACTCTGTTGCGAGCGTAGCCGAGGTTTTAAGCCCGACCAGCTCCTTTTGTTGCCCCGTCAGTCGCCCTTGGGTATTCCGCCCGCTCCTAGCGCGCTCACGTCGGCGGTAGCGACTGATGCTCGAATTGTTTATCACCTCGAACGTTACCAGCATCGCGAAAACGTGTCAATCAAAATCTGTTGTACCTCTTTGCTAGTGGCTGCAGCAAACTCAGATTTGACGATGTGCGATCACCGTGCCAGAATTGTTGGTACTGTGAAGTTCCCTTCGGCCGCGGATATTGAGAAAGCAGATCGTGAACAACTCGGACGATGGTATCGATTCTTGGTTGCGGAGATGCCGGAACAGCGAAAGATTCTCGACCGCGTTACCGAACGATTCAAAAAACTTGGCGGCATGGACGCAGCGCTCTCAAAGAAAATCGGATACTAATACCGGTACGGTGGCCGAGTGGTTTAAGGCACTGGTTTTGAAAACCGGCTGACCCGCAAAGGCCTCGTGCGTTCAAATCCCACCCGCTCCGCCAAAAACACAAAGCCCCCGGCAACTTGCACCAAGGGCTCGTCGAAAAACCGCCTTACGCTACGCGGTACATCGGTCGATTGTCTGCTTCGTGAGTCTTCTCCGCAGTCTGAACGCCCAAGTATTTTTGCGTTGTTTCCAGCGACTTGTGGCCGAGCCGATACTGAATCGTACGGGGATCGATACCCTGTTCGATCCAGAACGTTGCGCGGGACTTGCGAAGCCTGTGCAGGTAATGCTCATGGCATTCGCCCTGCGGTTCAGCACAGCAACTCTTGATGATTTGCCCGCGGCGCTTAGATTGGCACTCGCCGCAATTCAGACCGGCCTTGCGCGCGATGCGTTTGAATGAGCGGAGGAAATGTCCCTCGGGTTGCCCTTCTTCGTTCGGGAAAATCCAAGGCGACTTTGAGGAAGCTTTCCGCAGCTTCAGTATCTCCATGACTTCCTTGGTTAGCGGAATGGTGCGCCGCTCGTGGTTCTTCGGCGCGAACTTTTTGGCGATTCCGTTAAGACCGTCCCAAGTTTTCGCGCACACGGTGTATGTGTTCTTCTTCCAGTCGATATCAGCCCACGTCGCGTGAGCAACTTCCTGTTCACGGCACGCTGATGCCAGAAAGAACCGGAAAGCATCGGTATCTTCGTGCGGTTTGTTCTTCCCGTAAAAACTCTCCATTGTGGCGAACAACCTCGACAGGTCTTCGGACGTGTACGGCTCGGCAACTTTCTCCTCGATTGTCGGAAATTCAATCATGTGGCTGGGATTCTTGACACCAGCAAATCTTAACATGAAGCAAACGGCGAGCAGTTTGTTATGGACGGTCTTGGGAGCCGCGGCTTTCGTGTCTTCCAGCCACCGCTGATAAGACAGCAACAGATCGCCATCGATCTGATCGACGAAGCGAACTGCACGGGGCAACCAAGCCGCGAATTCTTCCAGGACGAAGGTGTATTGCTGAACCGTCTTTGTCGCCTTTTTCGCTTTGCGCGCGAGGTAGCGTTCGATGGCGGTACGAACTGATTGGCGATTCGGATTCTCGGGATCAACGGCAGTCTTGGCCGGCTGATCGTCGTTGCTGGAACCGTTCGCAGCGTTCCGTGCGGCCTCCGGAGTCCGGTACAGAGGCTCGCTCCAGCCGCCGCTAGGCAAACGGAACTGAAATCCGCGTCCGCCGCCAGCCGCCTGTTTTTCAGCGATTGCAAACCACTCGGGAGGCTTGCCCCTTCCATCACGTACCGCAAGATATTGCCAGTTGCCGTTTTCGTCAGGTCGCCAGTTGCCCTTTGTGTCCTTCGTCGCCTTCATGCGGTAGTAGATCGTTTTTGACATGAGGTGCTCCTTGTTTCAGCACCCGTTTTTGGCAGGAAACCCAACCGTGGTGAGAATGTTCTAATTCAGTCAGAAGTGTACCACGAATGTACCAAAGGTCAATAATTATCGCATTTATGAGTGTTTTTGAAGTATGGCGGAGAGGGGGGGATTCGAACCCCCGACACCCTTTTGGGGTGTAACTGATTAGCAGTCAGCCCTGTTCGGCCACTCCAGCACCTCTCCGCGGTGGGCGCTGCGTTTCAGTTTACAAGAATCGTTCCTAACTTACTATCGCTGGGGCTTGTGCTCGATTTCCTCGATGGAGTTGGTACGTCCAACTTTTTGATTGAACGTTCAACACCCACTGCTAACCCGGGGGCGAGGTGAACCCGCCCCCCTACAAAACCGGCGGCGTGATTTGTGTGGGGATTTTGCTTGACAGGTTTTGTGGATTACTGTTACAACGTGTAACGCTACGTTGGATCGCACTTTCGGCTGGTGAGCTTCTTCGCGCGATCTTGCATGAGGAGGCCCGGCATAAAGCGCGGGCCCTACGTTCGGAGGTAGAGCTGGCGCTCTATTTGAGATGGTTCATCGAGGAGTTTTGCGATTGAAGAATTTGGGGGAGTTGGAGCAGTTGGTGATGGACTACGTTTGGACACATGGGCCTTGCACGGCGGAGGCTTGCCGCGCGGCACTGGCTGCGGCGCGGCCGATGAAAGAGTCGACCATTCGCACTGTGCTGCGGCGGATTGAGGAGAAGGGTTACGTTACGCATACGGTCGAGGGGCGGACTTTTATTTATCGGGCTGCGGAGCGGCGGGAGAATGTGGCGGTGCGGGCGGTGAAGAATATTATTGACCGGTTTTGCGGGGGGTCGGCGGAGGCGCTGGTTTTGGGGATGGTGGATAACCGGGTGTTGGACGGGAAGCAGCTGGAGATTTTGGCGCGGAAGGTGGCGCAGGAGAAATCGCGGCGGCGGAGGGATGAAAAATGATGGACTCCGGCTCATTTATGCATTTTGCTTCGGGATTCTTGGCGATGTTGGGAGCATCGGCCTTGCGCTCGATCGTGTTGGCCGGCGTTGCGGGGGTTTTGCTGACTATTTTTTGCGTGAAAGATGTCACCCTGCGTCTGGCGGTTTGGAAATTGGCGTTGTGGAGCGCGTTGGCGATGCCTTTGTTGGCGCTTGTCCTGCCGCCGGTGCAATTCGCGGTGCCGGTCGCAGTGAGCTCGCAGTTTGAGCGCTTTGGCTTTGGCGGGACGGCTGCATTTCGAACGAGTTCGCCGCTGAGGGTGGTCGCCGATGGCGCTGTCGACGCGAATGATTCTTCGCGTGCGGCGCATCAGGAATTTGCCGATGCTGCGGCAGGCCGTTCACATGTTGCGACGCATCGTGGCAGTGGAATCGCGGCGGGCTTCGCGGGTTTTTCGAGCGCCGATGGTTCGAGTCTGAAATCTGCGGGAATCGTCGAGCGGCTGCGCTGGAATAATTCTTGGGCGCTCATCGCGCTTGCGATGTATTTGGCGATGGCGGGATTGCTTTTGAGCCGGTTGTTCATCGGCTGGATATTCGGGAGGCGGTTGATTCGCGGTGCGGTGGCTATTCGCGATCCGCGCGCTTCGTTGAGTCTTTCTTTGCGGGCGTTTCCTGGACGATTGCGCGAAACGCCGCTGCTTGCCGAATCGGATGCGGTTTTGGTGCCCGTTACATTGGGCGTGGCGCGTCCGGTGATTTTGCTGCCTGCGGATTGGCGCGAGTGGGATTCTGACAAATTGAATGCGGTGTTGGCGCATGAGCTTTCGCATATTGGGCGCGGAGATGCTTTGATGCAGCGGTTGGCGAAATTGCATCGGGCGATTTTTTGGTTTAGTCCGCTGGCTTGGTGGTTGGATCGGGAGTTGGGGCGCTTGGCGGAAGAGGCTAGCGACGAGGCGGCGCTGGCTGGCGGAGCGGACCGCGAGTGGATCGAATATTAGGATGGAAGGGAGTTGTGACTATGCGATTGCGAAAATCATTTGTGGTTTTGTTGGTTGGTGCTGCGTTGCCCCTGTTGTTTGCGGCGTCGTCGGTCCATTTCACGGCGGCTGCTGCTGCGCAGAAGCCGCTTCCTCGCGGAATTGCGCCGCTGCCTGGAGCGCCTCCGCCGGCGCCCGCTGGTGCGATGTCGGCAACTTCTCCGTCGGCATCGGCTTTACGGGCTCCCAGCGTCCAGGGCGCGCCGCCGGCGTACGCTCCGGATTCCACGCCGCCGACTCCGCTTATGCCTTCGATGCCTGATGTGGCGGGACTCGCGCCGCTCGCGGAGGCACCGCCCGTTGCGCCGGTTGCTGGGATCGCGCCGTCTGCGAGCCAGTCGCAATCCGGCAATACGAGCACGTGGGTGATGGGCGACGAGCGCGTGCGCGATCCGTTCATTATTGCGGCGGGGAATTCCTATATCGCGGTGCTGAATCACTCGGTGATGATCAGCGAATCTGGCGACACGGAGGAACTTGCGCAGGCGAAGGCGCTGCACGCGAAGATTGGCGGCGATTTCATTTGGTTCAAGCATGAAGGCAAGGGCTACGTGATTCGCGACCGGGCTACGATTGACCGGGCGCTGGAACTTTACAAACCGATGCACGACCTGGACGCGCAGCAAGAAGAATTGGGAAAACAGCAAGAAGAACTTGGCAAGCAGCAGGATGCGCTTGGCGATCAGATGGAGGAAGTGAAGGTAAAGATCCCGGATATGACCGCGGATCTCGAGCGCATCAAGGAGCGCATGCGCGAGATTGCTGAAAAGGGCGGGACACCTTCGGAGATTGGAGATCTGCAATCGGAATTGGGGGAATTGCAGAGCCGCATCGGGGAGATTCAGTCGGAGGCTGGGAGCGCGCAATCGAAGATTGGGCGTCAGCAAGGGGAATTGGGGCGGAAGCAGGGCGAACTTGGGCGGCGGGAGGGTGAGATTGGGCGGAAGCAGGGGGAACTTTCGAGGAAGGCTGTGCAGCAGACGCAGGGAATTTTGGATGACGCGCGGACGAAGGGATTGGCGCAGCCGGAATAATTTTTCTGGGAATTAATGCATGGCGCCTTCGGGGCGGATGCGCACGAACATTACTACGCCGAAGGGATGATCGCCGTAGGTGGCGTTGAGTGAATCGGGCTTGCCGTAGAAGGTGGCTTCCGCGCCGATGGCTGTGGAGAAATGCGGGATGACGCGGAATTCGCGATCGTAGCCTGCGGTGTAGGCTTGGATGCGGGCCTGGAAGCGCTCTTCGAAATTTGGCGGTTCGGGATTTTCGCCTAGTAATAATAGATTTGTGCGGTCCACATTTTCGATTCGCGTCCAGACTGCGTTATGCGATAGGAAGTGCAGCGTGGATTCGAATAGATAGCTGTTTAGCACCTCACCGGTTACCAAAGATCGATTTCTTCCCCACACTACTGACGACGCCCAATCTCCTTTTGCGATCGGGCGGGCATATTCGATTGACGCGGTCATGCGTCGCAAATCTTCTTGTGGACTTAGCGCTTCGGGGCTTTTGAGGGTTCCGAGGGAAAATTGGCCGCTCCAGTTGGGCGATGGGCTTATGGTGAGGCGGGCGGCCCAGGAATCGATGGCACCTGCGTCGATATTCCAGCGATTTTCGTCTGGCTCGCGGCCGTGGAAGCCGGAAACTTCTACTCTTGCGAAGCGGTAGGTGTAGCCCGCGGTGACTACCTCGTCGGCGATGTGAGTGGAATCTTGCATGTGGTGGCCTAGAACGGCGATGGGATCTTCGCTGGCTGAGGCGCGATGCGGATAGGCCGGTGGGCCGAGCGCGGGATCGCCTACTGGGGCTGCGTAGAACGAAATTAAATTGTGCTCGTCGAGTTTCCAATCGTAAAAGGCGCCGAGTTCCATGAAAAAATCGTGTGGGTGCTGGCCGTCGACGATGGGATTTCCGAAGGCGGTTTCGCCTAGCTGGAATAATTCTGGATAGCGGCGCTCGCTGATTAACGCGGGATCGAGGCTTAGCATGGCGCGGGCGGTGAATTTGCCTGGGCCGAGATCGTGTTGGGCCATGCCCATGAACCAGCTTTCGCCGAAAAATTTATCGCCGCCGCGGGGGCCGGATTGCTGGATGTCGTTGACGAAGATGATGCCGTGGACCATGAAATCCCATTTGCCGCGTTGGAACATCCAGGCATGATGCGGGAGGGAGCCTGGCTCGACGTCTGTGCCTGCGCCCATGTGTTCGAGTATGGTGCCGGCGAGCGTTGCCGGTTGATCGTGGTCCATATTCATTGTGCTGTGAGCCATGGAATCTTGAGGCATGGTGTGATGGTCCATGGTCTGGTGATCCATGGGATCTTGGGCGACTTGCGTTTGGCGGCAGATTCCATTGCCGCAGCTGCGGCACTCGGCGCGCGTTGAGGGATTTTCGGTTGCGCGGGCTGGAGCTGTTGTGGCGGAAGTTGCGGCGGTCAGGAGTGCAGCGCAGATTAGTCGCAGGAAGCTGGGGCGATTCATTGCTGGATGGTTTCCTGAGTTTATGGACGCGTCTCGATCATGGGTGAAATTCCGGATCTTGCGGAGTGGCTGGACGGTTGGCGGTGGTTTCGTGAATCGCGTTTGTCTCATCCGAATAAAAATTACGGTAGCCGAAATTGCCGGGGCGTGCCAGCAGTACGAAGGATTTGATGCGGCCCGAGTCATCGGTGTTTGCGGGCGTGTATTGAATTTCGTAGCCGGCGCTTTTGGCGGTTTGGATTGCGGAGCGCACCGTGTCACCGAGCGCTTCCATTGATGGAGGAAAGCCGCCTGTAGCACTGGCGTAGGAGTTTAGGGCCGCGCGTACGTCAGCGATTGCTGCTAGCGCGCTCTTTTCGGCTTCGCCTTTGGATGATTCCGGGCGCGGAGGAAGGACGAACCAGACGATGGCCCAGACGGAGGCGATCAGGATTCCCCAGATGATTATGGATTTTACTAGGTTGGATTTTTTCTTTGGGGTGGGGCCTTCTTCTGGGTTTGGGGCGGTTAGGTCGGCGCCGCAGTGGGGGCAGACTTCCATGGCTTGGTTTAGAGGTTCTTCGCATTCGCGGCAGATGTACATCGCTAGAGAATCGTAGGAAGCCACAGAAGGGAAGTCAAATCGAGGAGTGATGTGGCCGGGAAGCGAGACGTGGCCGCAATGCTGGCTGGTCTCAGGTATTATCTAGGCCTTGGTGGCATTGGTATTTGACTGGCTTTGGAGCTTTTCGATTGCCTACTGCTTTGCGATTTTCTTCCGATTTGGCGGCTGCAGTTGAGCGTTTGTTTACGGTTGCTGCGGCGCCTGCGGATTGGGGGCTGGGATTAGCGGCGTTCCGCGAGGCGCTGGAACGTAGCGCGGCTTCGCGATTTCGCGGGTCTGCGGGGCAGCCTTCCCGTCGCGACATCATTGCTTACCTTGAATCTTTGAATCTTCCGGATCTTGCGCTGGCTTGTGCTTGCGGGGCTGGGAATTCGCGGGCTTGGGAGGAGTTTGTTTCGCGTTATCGGGCGGAGCTTTATCGGGCTGGACGGGCGATTGCGGGGGAATCTGGTGGGCGGGAATTGGCTGATTCGCTTTATGCCGAGCTTTATGGGTTGGAGAGCCGCGAGGGGCAGCGGCGTACGCTCTTTGATTATTTTCATGGGCGCAGCAAATTGGGGACTTGGCTGCGGGCGATTTTGTCGCAACGTTATATCAATGAGTTTCGGCGGACGCGACGTACAGAATCGCTGGATGCGCCAATTAGTGATGATGATCCGCGTCCGGCGATCGATCCTGCGGCTCCTGTAAGCGAGACGGCTGATCCGGAACGGCGGCGGTATCTGGCTTTGCTGCAGGCGGCGCTTTCGGAGGCGCTGGTGGCGCTGGAGCCTCGCGAGCGATTGCGGCTTGCTTACTACTACATTGAAGACCTGACGCTGGCGCAGATTGGACGGTTGCTTGGCGAGCATGAGGCCACTGTTTCGCGCAAGTTGGACCGGGCGCGGCGGGATTTGCATCAACAAGTTGACGCGGCATTGCGTGGGAAAAAGCGCTTGAGCGAGGCACAGGTGCAGCTTTGCTATGAATATGCGCGCGAGGAATGGCCGTTTGATCTCACGCGTGCTTTATCGAAGAAGGAATGATGCGATGCGGGGCTTTGCGCTGCAAGATGTGACCGGAGTATCGTTCTAAATGAAGGGAAAGTGTGGATGAATCCGCGGGATAACGAGAGAGAATTCGGGGCCATGGTGCGGCGCGGCCTTGCGTCCGGTGCGGCTGCGGCGGAATCCGAACATCTTGACGCGGAGGTGTTGGCGGCTTACTTCGAGCGGACTTTGACGGCGGAGGAATTGCGGGCTTGCGATTTGCATGTTTCAAATTGCGCGCAGTGCCGTAGCGAGATGGCCGCGTTGGCACGAGCGGAACCGGAGATTGCCGGGGCCGGCTCACGCCGCTTTTCTTGGATTTGGGATTGGCGATTTTTGGTGCCGGTGACTGCGGCGCTGGCGATGTTTGTTGCTTGGGCGACGGTGTGGGGTCCGTTTGGGCCGCGCGGCGGGCGCGTTGCTACGCCTATTGTGGCGCAGAATCAGCAGCCGTCTGCGACTTCGCCCCTGGCTCCGCCGCCGGTACCGCCTAGCACCGAGATGGTGGAGGTGTCTCCGCAGCCGCCGTCTACTGCGACGAAAGACTCGAAGGGCAGCGCGGCGGTGCATGGAAAGAATGTCGAGTCTACGAATGCGGCGAACGGGCGTCCCACTGACGAAGAATCACAAAACGCGCGACGCGAATTCAAGAAAGAAAGAGACCGCGGGGCAAGCGATACGGTTGGAGGCGGTAGCGGCGGCGGAGTGGGTCCAGCGGAAGGAGGATCGGGAGTCGGGGGTGGAATGGCAAAGCCGCCACAGTCCGAAGCGGCAAAGGGGGCAGCGCCGGCGCCGCCTGCGCCGAATTCGAGCGACGCGACTATTGCTGTGAACGCTGGCGAGGCTGAAAAAAAAGCCGCGCCGGCTGCGGGGGCTGAACCTTCCAAGCCTTCCGCACCCGCTCAAAACCCCAACGGTTCGGCGAACGCAAGCACGCAGCAAAAGGCGCCTTCCGCGCATGCGGCGACTGGATCACGCGGCGCAGCTGCGGGTGCCACCGCAGGCGTCGGCCTGCAAAAAAGCGCGCCTCCTGTAGCGGCCGAGACCGTCACTTCGCGATTCAAGCAGGATGAATCTACGCCTATCGTAATTCCCACGCCTGATTCGAATATTTTGTGGCGCGTGGCCGGGGCGCATGAAATTCAGCTTTCTCGCGATGTGGGTGCGACTTGGCAAGCGCAGCTTACCGAGACTAGCGTGCGTTTGGTGACGGGATCGGCGCCGTCTTCGAAAATTTGCTGGGTGGTGGGCCGGCAGGGGACGATTCTTCGCACTGTGGATGGGGAAAAATGGGAGATGGTGAAGTCGCCTACGGAACTCGATATTACGTCGGTGAGCGCTCAGGACGCCGACGTCGCAACCATTACTGCGAGTGACGGCAAAATGTATGCGACACAAAATGGCGGCGTGAAGTGGAAGCGCATTAAGAAACCTCACTAAGTATCAATTGTAGCCGCAAGAAAAGTGCGGGGCTCCGTTCTAAGCATTGAGATCACGGCAGATCGAGGATTTTCCCGGGAGGTTCGAATGCTCCGAAATAAATTTCAGCCGAGTTTGTTACTTATTTCGCTCGCGGCTGGGGCGGTGGCGTTTGCGCCGCTGGCTTGGAACGCGGGGCACGCGCATGCAGCGGCGCGTCCCGCTGCGGATACGCCTTCGAGCACACAGAAGGACCAGGTCGATCTGAATGTGACGGTTTACAACTCGAATGTGGCGCTGGTGCGCGATGTGCGGCAGCTTTCGTTGCCTTCGGGTGATTTTTCGCTGAAGTTTGAAGATGTGGCGGCTTCGATCAATCCGGCTACCGTGCATTTTCGCTCGCTTAGCGAGCCGGCGCACTTGAGCGTGATCGAGCAGAATTATGAATACGACTTGCTCGATCCTGGAAAACTTTTGCAAAAGTACGTGGGCAAGGAAGTGACGCTGGTGCATCGCGAGACAGAAAATAATTCTACGAAGTGGGTGGAGACGAAAGCGCTGCTGCTGGCGGACAATAACGGTCCCGTGTGGAAAATTGGCGGTGAAATTGTGACTGGGATGACGGCGGAGTCCTACCGCTTTGCTGATTTGCCCGAAAATCTTTATAGCAAACCCACGCTGCTTTGGATGCTGCAGAATAGCGGGCCGAAATCACAGAAAGTGGAGGCTTCCTACCTAACCAGTAATATGAACTGGAACGCGGATTATGTTTTGACAGTGAATCGCGATGATAAGGCCGCGGATCTTGATGGTTGGGTGACGCTGAATAACAACAGCGGCACGGCTTACAAGAATGCGAAGCTGCAGCTCGTTGCAGGCGACTTGCATCGCGTGCCGAATGGCGTCGGCGCTACTGCCGGCGTCGCGTTGGCTCGCAAGGAGGGGGTGGCGGCGCCGCAATTCTCGCAGGAAAATTTTTCCGAATATCATCTTTATTCACTGGAGCGGCGGACTTCGATCGAGGACAAGGAATCGAAGCAGATCAGCTTACTTACTGGCACGGCGATTCCCGTGGAGAAATTTCTTTTGGTGGAAGGGCAGTCTTACTATTACCGGGCTTCGCAGGGAATTGGGAATCCGATTCCGCAGACTGTGAAAGTGAGTTACCGCTTCAAGAACGACGAGAAATCTGGTCTGGGGATGCCATTGCCTGCGGGAAACTTCCGTGTGTATCAATCGGATTCGAAGGGCGGCGTGCAGTTGGTGGGCGAAGATCACATTGGGCATACGCCGAAGGATGAGAAGGTTACGATTTATGTGGGCGATGCGTTTGATGTAGTTTGCGAGCGTAAGGAGACGGACTTCCGGAAGATTAGCGATCGCGTTTATGAGCTCGAATATGAGATCACTTTGCGCAATCACAAGACTTCTGACGTGAACGTGGATGTGCGCGAGCCGATTGGCGGAGATTGGGAGATTTTGAAGTCGAATTACAAGTCGACCAAGTTGGACTCGAGCACCTTGGCGTTTCAGATTCCGGTGGAGAAGGATGGGACGGCGACGCTGAACTATCGCGTGCGGGTGAAGTGGTAGGGGAGGGTATTCAGACCCTCCCCAATTTCGGGCGCCCAATCGAGCGCCGATTTCAATCCTTCGATGGCGCCGGGATGCGCTTCTCGCCTTTTAATTCCTTTGCTGTGTCCGCGATGTTGCTCTTCGCGAAATATTTGAAGAAATCCCAGGTTCCGTATTTTGCTTGGAGATCTGGGAGGGCTGCGTCGATCACTTCTGTTCCGGATTTTCCTCCGCTCTGCGCGGCGGCTACCGCGCTGCGGAGTTCGACTAGATAGGCTTGAAAATCTTTGACGTCGCTGGCGTTGCCGACATCGCCGTGGCCAGGGACGTACGCTTCTTGCGGCGCGATTGTGGCTAGCTTGTCGAGTGTGGCCACCCATTTATCGGTGGAGGCGTCGATTAAATTCGGCAGCGTTTTTCGCCAGAATAAATCGCCGCAGAAAACTGCGTGGGCATCAGGAACCTCGACTACCGTGTCGCCGCCGGTGTGGCCGGGATAAAAGTGCAGCGCTAAGTGGCGCGATCCAAGATAGAGGTCGAGCGAGTCGGAATAAACTACAGACGGGGCCACTAGCCATTCGACCATTTTCTTTTGATCGGGAGTGATTGTTGCGCCGAAGAATTTCAGATTTTCGGTGTGAATCCATTCGCGGACGTTGCGGTGGGCGACGACAACCGCGCCGGCGTCGGCGAATACGCCATTTCCGGCGACGTGATCGATGTGATAGTGAGTGTTGACCACGAAGCGTATGGGCAATTTTGTGATTTTGCGGATTTCGTCGAGCAGGACTTTGGCGGCGGCCGGGTCTTCAAAGGTGTCGATCACCGCGACGCCGTCGTCGCCGATGACGAACCCGGCGTTGGCGCCGGCGCTGCTCTCGCCGGGTGAAATCGCGGCGTAAACTCCATCGCCGATTTTTTTGATCTCGAAGGGCGCTTTATCGGCGCGCGGGTTCGCGGAAACGCTAGGCGGCCTGGCAACTCCTGCCAGGGCGGCAACGCAGAGCGCAATAGCGACCAGAAGAGGGCACGAAATTCTGCGAAGAGATGACTTCATGCGAGCGCTCCAATCTTTTTTCGGCGCGGTCACTGACCGCCAGCCGCTTTTTCCGCGATGGCCATTTCGGCTCCGAAGTGGGGATTTTCGGGGAATTCTTTGTGGAGTTCGGCGAGGAGCACGCTGGCTTCGCGGTATTGATGCTCGCGCTCGTGTGCCAGGGCCAGCATGATTTTCGCGAAAGGCTTCAGGAAATGTCCGCCGGAAGCGGCCGATTGCATTTGCTCGATGCCGCGCTGTTTATCGCCATGGACGCCGCCGAACCAGACGAATGCTTTTTTGTAGCCGGGAAGGCAGCCGATGATGTAGTTCGCCGAGCCAAGCGAGACGTAAGCATCCTGGGCTTTTGGATCGATGGAAAGAACTTTGGTGGCTTCCGCGTCGGCCTGCTTCAGCATGGAAAGACTGGCGAGCTGTTTCTTTTCGATCATGGCGTCGTAATTTGATTCCATGCCGTCGGCCATGGCCAGCACGAGTAGCGAATCGGCATCGCGCGGGTAAGTTTTCAGGCGCGCCTGGGCTAAGGCGCGAGCCTGGCGATTGGCTTCGAGAAATTTTGGATTGCGATTTGATTCCGGCGAGCCTTCGACGCCGCCGAGGAAGCGCTTGTCGTTGAGAAAGAACGCGGAGCTGAGCACGCCTTTCTGCTCGAACTCTTCGAAGAGATAGGCGGCGGCTTCGGTGGCTTTGCCGAGCGCGTCGTCGGGATGCAGAGTCTGGTACGCGGTGATTTCGGCGCTGGCGTCCGCGAATTTCAGACGGTACATGTGGTTGAATGCGCTTTCGAGCGAGGGGCCGCTGCGTAGTTCTGGTTGCGGTTTTTGCTGGCCTTGAGTGGCCGGCGTGGATTCCTGCTGTTGCGCTGCGGCCGGCGGGATCGAAAAGAGAATCGCGGCCGCGCCAAGTGCCGCGGAGCCGAAATAACGCCATAAATTGCGGCTGGATTTCATCGCCATCGTTAGATGCAAAATCTCAGTAGCGCGCGGTGAAAAGCGTGAATTTGAATTAAGGCGTTCTCGATCGCTCTCACAAATTGTTCAGCAAAAACTGCTCGATATGGTTGAAGAGATCGACTTGAGCGGCGCGGTCGCTCATGGGATGTCCGCGGCCGGGGAAAATCATCAGCTCGGGGTATTTGTCGGCATCGATAAATTTGTTCAGGATCAGCGCGGTGTTTGCGAAGTGGACATTGTCGTCGCCGGTGCCGTGGGCAACCAGCAGATGGCCTTTCAGATTCTGTGTGAAATTGGCCGGCGATGAATCGCGGTAGCCCGCGTCATTGTCTTTCGGAAGGCTCATGTAACGTTCGGTGTAAATCGTGTCGTAGAGGCGCCAGTCGGTTACCGGCGCGACGGCTACTCCGGTTTTGAAAACATCGCTGGCGTGAAATAACGCTTGCAGCGTCATGTAGCCGCCGTAACTCCAGCCCCAGACGCCGATGCGCTTGCCGTCTACATAGGGGAGCGACTTCAGATAATTTACGCCGGCGATTTGATCGTCCAGTTCGAGTTTGCCGAAGTGATGATAAATGGGCGTTTCGAATTTGTGGCCGCGGCCCAGCGAGCCGCGGTTATCGAGCGACCAGATGATGTAGCCGTGTTGCGCCATCATCTTGGACCAGAATTTGCTGGGATCCCATTGGTCTTTTACCGATTGCGCACCGGGACCGCCGTAGACTTCCACGAGGACTGGATATTTTTTCGTGGCGTCGAAATCCGCGGGCTTGATGATGCTGGCGTAGAGCGTGGTGCCGTCGGCGGTTTTTACCGTGGTGAACTCGGTCTTCGGCAATTGATACTCATCGAGATCGGGCACTTTGTTTTCTAAGATTGTTGCCACTAGCTTCCCATCGGCTTGATAGAGATTTTGCCGCGGAAGCGTCGCGGCTGTGGAGAATAATTCGACGTACGCCGAGGCAGCAGGCGAGAAAACTGCTTCGTGCGTACCGGGGCCTTGCGTGATTTGTTTGACTGCGCCGTCTTTCAGCGAGACGCGATAGAGTTGCATTTGCGTTGGATTTTCTTTGTTGGAGTGAAAAAAAACTTCGCCGCGAGGTTCGTCTACGATCAGGCCGTTTGTGGCGCGCGGGCCGAAGCCTTCGGTGCTGGTTACGTTCCAGTCTCCGGTCGTTACTTGTTTCAGGAGTTTGCCGTTGATGTCGTAGAGATAGATGAGGCGGAAATCTTCGCGCTCGCTGGTCCAGAGGAAACGCTGGCTGTCGGAGAAAAAGTAGAGGTCGTCGCTGACGTTGATCCAGTAGGGATCTTCTTCGGTGAGGATGGATTTGGACGCGCCGGTGGCGGGATCGCAGAGGAGCAGATCGAGACGCGTTTGGGCGCGATTGAGGCGTTGGATGGAGAGTTGCTCGGAGTTCGGCAACCAATTGACGCGCGCTAGATAGACGTTGGTGTCGCTGCCGGTGTCCATCCATTTGGTTTGACCGCCGGTGGGCGCGATTACGCCGACGCGGACGATGGGATTCGGCTCGCCGGCTTGCGGATAGCGCGTGGTGGTGATGCCGCCGATATCGCTGCCCATGTCATAGATGGCGTATTTTGTGACTGGGCGCTCGTCCATTTCGAAATAGGCGATTTGCTTGGAATCGGGCGACCATCAGTAGGCCGTGCGACTGGATAGCTCTTCGGGATAAACCCAGTCGAGCTTGCCTTTCAGGATTTCCTCGGAGCCGCCTTCGGTGATTTGTTTTTTCTCACCGGTGGCGATATTGAGCGTCCAGAGATTGTAATTTTGGACGAAGCTGATCCATTTGCCGTCGGGAGAAAGGCGCGGATCTTCAATGTCGGCTTCAGTTTTGATTAGTTGCTTCGGAGTCATGCTGGCGAGATCGAGCCAGACGAGTTCGCTGTCACTGACGAATAGAATCGCGTTGCCGTCGGGCGCCCATTGATAATCCTGCGGCGTGGCGCGGGCCAGGCCTGTGCCTTGCGTGGCTTTTTGTTTTTCAGGTTCGAGGAGCGAGCCGAGCATCTGCGCGCTTACGAGGACGGACTTTTGGCCGGTCGTCGCGTCCAAGGCCCATAGGTCCGTCGCGGCGCTTCTCCCCGTGCCGGTGCGCTCGAAGTAGGTGACGCGTTTTCCGTCGGGAGCCCACTCGATGCCGTGGACCAGCGTTCCGCTGAGGCTCGGAGCGCTGAAAATACGCTCGACGGTGAGTTTCTTTCCAGTGCTCGCGGTGGACTGAGCGCGCGCCGGAATCGCGGAGACGGCAGTGGCGGCGATGAAGACGAAAAAGACAAATGCTTGCAGGTATCTTGAGTTACGCATAGATGCTGGGCTCCCAATCAAGGCGGCACATTCTAACTTGCCTCGCAGAATGAGGGAACGGGGAAAGTTGGGCGGCCGCGAGCTCGATTGAATCGGACTGGTGAAAGGGTTGAAAAGCTTTAGCGAGCTCGCTCGAATTGCGCTGAGGACGGAGCGGACGGCTCTGACGCCGGCTTTTTTCGCGAGACCAAAAATGCGCCGATGGTGACCACGAGGGAGAGCGCGAAAAACGAGCCGTCGCGCACGAACGAGAGAGGCCCGACTTTTTCGCCTGGGCCGAAACAGCCGCAATTAATTTCGAGTCCTAGCGCGTAGGCGCGAATCATGGCGGTTAGGAATCCGCCGAGCAGCACCGTGGTGATCAACGATGGAATTGCCAGCCATAGGCCGCTGACAATCCATAGCCCGAGAGCGAGTTCCGCGAAAGGCAACGCGTGCGCGACCAAATTTGCGTTGTTCGAGGACAACATTTGATAGGAATCCACCTGCATCGCAAACATGGCCAGCGAAGTTTTCACGGAAGCCGGGGACCACGCCATGCCGTGAACTACCGGACGCAATTTTACGAAACCGGCGGCGATGAAGATTCCGCCGAGGACAATCCGTCCTGCGATCAGAAGAATTCGGCCGATGGTCCAGCGGGAGTTGCTCATGTTATTGGGCGAGCAGGCTATCCAGGAATTGCTTCAGGATCTGCCAGGTGACGTAGCCCGCCGTTGGCGGATAGATCTGGCCTTTGTAAGTAAAGCGGTAGGTAGGAGTTTGTGTTATCGGGACTGCGTTGCCGAGGGCTTTATCTTTGGCGATGGCATCGTCGATTGAGCATTCGTGAGCTTGTGGCGTCAGATTTAAACGTGCTGGTTTGAATCCTGTTGAATCGGCTACGCAGGTTTCGACCATCTTTTCTGCGCGCTTGAACTCGGCTTGCGAAAGTGCTGCCGCAACGAATTTCTGGATATTTCCGTCGGCGGACCAAGCGTCCTGATTGTCGTAGAGCGCGGCTTCGACTTCGGGATAGCGGCCGATTCTTGCGCCGGCGTTTACCCAGCGGGCGGCGTCGGTGGAATATTTGTGCATCGGCAGCGGGAAATCGTGGTGGACCAGGTAGACCTTGCCGGTGGCGACGTATTCGTTGATCAGCGGCTTTAGCGTTTGTTCGTAGAGCAGGCGGCAGGACGGGCACTGGTAGTCGCTGAAAACTTCCATGGTGATTGGTGCGGATTTTGAGCCGATGGCTTTTACCGGCACTTCATCGGAGGTGGCGGCGGCCTTCGCTGCGGGGGCGGCGGTGGCGCTCTTTTTTTGCGTTTGCGCAGTCGTTGCGACCGCGATGAGGGCGAATAGTGCGGTCCATCCAAGAACGCGCGTCGCCGAGCTTGCGCGCGAAGTCCAGCCGCGTGGCATTTTTAGAATCCTCCTGAGCGGGAAGTTGTCAGAACAGGGCGCTTCATTCGAGTCACTTATTATATTGGGGCCGAATCGTCAGGCCTGAGGCGATTATTGTATCCTTATTTGTGGTTAGAAGCCGATAGGTGTTCGCTGCGTTGCCGCGGACGCGTAACCCTTGCGGCGTTATTTCAGTTTTTCCGCGACACGCGGGCGGACGATTCGGCGGGTACCAGCGCAGAGATTCTGTCCGGTGCATCCTGCCGGGAACACCCAATGCCACGACGGGCGGCAGGTTAAGCACCTCCCCTACGCAACCCTGCGCACTCTTGGCGTATTTCTGCGGAGCACCCATTCAAACTACTGAAATAAATGCGCTTAACATGCATCAAGAAACTTGACAAGCATACACTCAACCTGTATACTCTGGCTCGTATCTAGCGTTAATCGCGAGGTTTTCAGGCTTCGCGCATCGAAGGAGCTCACTCAATGAGCAAAATTATCGGGATTGACCTTGGGACTACCAACTCGGTGGTGGCCGTCATGCAGGGCGGCGAGCCGGTGGTAATTCCGAATCAGGAAGGTGGTCGGACTACGCCTTCTGTTGTTGCTATTACCAAGACTGGGGAACGGCTAGTCGGCCAAGTGGCGAAGCGCCAGGCGATCACCAACCCGGAAAACACGATTTATTCGATCAAGCGGTTTATGGGACGCCGCTACGATGAAGTGACCGAAGAGGTCAAGATGGTGCCCTACAAAGTTGTTCGTCAGGGCGACCATGTGGCCGTCGAAGCGCAGGGTAAGGAATATACCCCGCCTGAGATTTCGGCCATGATTCTGCGCAAACTGAAGGATGCGGCCGAGGATTTTCTTGGCGAGAAGGTGAAGGATGCGGTGATCACCGTTCCTGCTTACTTCAATGACGCGCAACGGCAGGCTACCAAGCAAGCCGGGGAAATTGCGGGCTTGGACGTGAAGCGCATCATCAACGAGCCTACTGCGGCGGCGCTTGCTTACGGCTTGGACAAAAAGAAGGATGAAACGATCGCCGTTTATGACTTCGGCGGCGGCACTTTTGATATTTCGATTTTGGAAGTTGGTGAAGGCGTCGTAGAAGTGAAAGCTACCAACGGTGACACGCACCTGGGCGGCGACAACCTGGATCAACGAATCGTCGATTGGCTCATCGAGGAATTCAAGAAGGACGAAGGACTCGATCTGCATGCCAAGGGCAACGAGATGGCTTTGCAGCGGCTGCGCGATGCGGCTGAGCGGGCCAAGATTGAGCTTTCGACAACCATGGAGACGGAGATCAATCTGCCGTTCGTTACCGCGGATGCTTCCGGTCCGAAGCACTTGGTGAAGAAACTCACGCGGGCGAAATTGGAATCGATGGTGGACGAAATCGTTCGCCGGTCGGTCGAACCTTGCAAAAAGTGCATGAAGGACGCGGGAGTGGACGCCAGCAAGATCGATGAAGTGGTTTTGGTCGGCGGCCAGACTCGCATGCCTTTGATTCAGAACATTGTGAAGGAGCTCTTCGGTAAGGAAGGGCACAAGGGCGTTAATCCGGATGAAGTCGTGGCGGTTGGGGCGGCTATTCAGGGTGGCGTGCTTGGCGGGGAAGTGAAGGACATCTTGCTGCTGGACGTGACGCCGCTTTCGCTGGGCGTCGAGACGCTCGGTGGCGTGATGACTACCTTGATTCCCCGGAACACTACGATTCCTACGCGCAAGTCGGAAACATTTTCGACCGCGGCTGATAATCAGACCTCTGTGGACATTCATATTCTGCAGGGGGAACGGCCGGTGGCTAGCGGGAATCGCAGCCTTGGGAATTTCCAGCTTGTGGGTCTTCCGCCGGCGCCGCGCGGCTTGCCGCAAATTGAGGTTACGTTCGATATTGACGCGAACGGCTTGCTCAATGTTTCGGCGAAAGACAAGGGAACTGGCAAGGAACAGAAGATCACGATTACTGCTTCTACCGGCTTGAGCAAGGATGAAGCGGAGCGCATGCGCAAGGAAGCTGAGTCGCATTCGGATGAAGATAAGAAGCGAGTTCTGGAAGCGGAGGCTCGCAACCGGGCTGACAATCTTATCTACCAGACGGAAAAGTTGTTGAAGGAAAATCGCGACAAGTTGCCCGAGGCGGATGCGAAGGCGATCGAGACTGCGATCGAGGAAACTCGCCGCGCGGTTGGTGATGGAAATGTGGAACGCATCAATGCTGCGGTGGAAGGCTTGACCAAGGCTTCGCATCAGGTGGCTGAGGTGCTCTATAAATCGCAGCAGGCTGCTGCTGGAGCGGGAGCTTCTGGCGGCGGTGGCGGGCAAGCGACTGACGGCTCGGCTGGTGGAGCGCAGGGCTCGGGCGGGTCGTCGGGCCAGGGCCAAGACAACGTGGTGGATGCTGAGTTCGTCGATGTGGACGATACGAAGCGGCCGAATTAAGTAGCGCCGGCGTCCCTGCCGGCATCTTGCGAGCGCGAGTGACGGCAGGGGACGCGTTTGCGGACGGAGCGTGGAGTCAATAAGCCGGTGATTTTTTGTTTCGTAGTCCGCGCGTGTGCGTTGCTTCTGGTGAGATTTTTCGTCGTCGGATGCCGGCAGAGACGCCGGCGCTACTTGGAGACTTGATTGGCCTCTACTGGAATTAAGCGGGCTAGCGCGCCTCAGGCGGTTCAGAAAGTCCGGGATAATTATTATCTGATTCAAGTTTCGATTACGGAATCGCCTAGCGCAGATTGGCGGCGGCTTTTCTACGAGACGCAGCAAGACGTGCCGGCGGATTTTCCTACGCGTTCGGTGGAGATAACCGGCACTTTGCTGCGGTTTCGGTCTGATCCCGCTACCGTGGAGGAAAAAATCGGGCGGATAGACCGTTGGTTGGAGCGGGCTAATCAGAAGGATGCGGCTTCGGCTAAACGATCCGAAGAGCAAATTCGGCATCGCGAGGAATTGGCGCGCGAGGCTTCGGAAATGTCGGAATGGAATGCGAAGTGGGCGAAGCTTTAGGGCGGGTCTGATCGATAATTCTACGGGCCATATGAACGGGGCCGAAATGCGGGAGGGCTATAGCACCCTCCCCTACTGGGAACATGGCTAACTCCAAACAAGATTATTACGAATTGCTGGGCGTGGGGCGTAAGGCGCCCGTTAAGGAAATTCGCGCGGCTTACCGTAAACTTGCGCGCAAATACCATCCTGATCTGAATCCTGGTGACAAATCTTCGGAAGAAAAATTCAAGCAGATTCAGGAAGCTTACGAAGTTCTCTCCGATGCGAAAAAGCGGCAGATGTATGACCAGTTTGGCTTCAACACGCCTGGCGCGGCCGGTCCGCAGGGACAGGGTGGTGGCGGCGGTTATAACGTGTCGCCGGAAGATATTCATTTTGATTTTGGCGGATTCGATTATGGCGGGGGAGGAGCGGGCGGCGCCGGCGGTGGAACGAGCTTTCGCGACCTTTTCAGCCAATTTTTCCGCGGAGGCGGGGCGGCGCAGGGCGGCGGCTATGATACCGAAGCGGGCTCCGATCTGGAATATCAGATCGACATTTCATTTGCCGAAGCGATGCGCGGGACGGTGAAGAAAGTCAGCATCACGCGGCTTGATGTTTGTCCCGATTGCCATGGCAAAGGCTACATGGGCAACGAGCAGACCTGCACGGAATGTCATGGCAGCGGACGCGTTACCCAGACTAGCGGAAAGATGAAATTTCAAGTGGCATGCCCGCGATGCGGCGGGAGTGGGAAGTTGCACACTGTGTGCCGCACTTGCGGCGGCGAAGGACGCGTGCGGCGCGCGGAAACTCTGGACGTGCGGATTCCGCCCGGCGCGCAAACGGGATCGCGCGTTCGAGTGGCGGGGCGCGGTAATGCCGGCGCCGGCGGCGGACCTCCGGGCGATCTTTATTTCATCACGCAAGTGGCGCCGCATCCGTTTTTTGAGCGTCGTGGCGATGACTTGCACACCGTCGTGCCTATTACCGTGACGGAAGCCGCGCTGGGCGCGAAAGTGGAAGTACCCACGATTGATGGACGCGCGCAAGTGCGCATTCCTCCCGGTACGGACAGCGGCAAGAAATTGCGCCTGCGCGAAAAAGGCGCGCCATCGGCGCGGCGCCCCGGGCATCGCGGGGATCAAATCGTGGAAGTGCAAGTGGTGGTGCCGAAGCCGGAGGACGAAAAGGTTAAGGAATTGTTGCGCGAATTGAGTAAGGCTGCTCCGGAGGATCCGCGGCTGGAGATATTTTCTCGCGCCGCGTTGTAACCATCATGGTTGCTAAGGCACGGAAGAAATCGAAAGCTGGCTACATGATCAGCGCGGTAGCGGAGATTTATAACCTGCATCCGCAGACGCTGCGGCTTTATGAGCGGGTGGGATTGCTGAAGCCTTCGCGCTCGCAGGGGAACACGCGGCTTTATACCGACAGCGATCTGGAGCGGCTGGAAATTATTTTGAATCTTACGCGCGAGTTGGGAGTCAATCTGGCTGGGATTGAAGTGATTTTGAACATGCGCGATAAGATGGCAGATATGCAGTCGCAGATGGAATCCTTTATTACTTTTGTTCGCGGCGAATTGGCGCGTGGTTTGAGTCATGCCAATGAACGCCGCGCTCGCACTGCGATTGTCCGCGCTGCGCCGGCAAACGCTATTCGAATTGTAAAGTAGGGGAGGGTCCTTTAGCCCTCCCGTTCTTCGGCCTGCTTGCTCTCCTCGATCGTGTGCTTCCGGGCGCCGTGTTCGCGAAACCGGGGCCGAAATGCGGGAGGGTCTAAAGAACCCACCCCTACAAAACCTTTTCTTTCCACATTTCCTCAAATATGCACAGGCTTTGACGGCTTGCGTGTGTGAGGCTGCGCGCTTATTCTCTTTTTATGGCGCGTCCTGATTGTACTCTCTGCAGTGGCACCGGGTGGAAGACTGTCGCGCGTCCCACGGAATCGGACATCAATCCGAACGCCGTTGTATTTGCTGACGATAAACCAGGAGCCTTCGCTCAGGGCGCACCGAAGCTAGTTTGGGCCGTTCCTTGCGAATGCACGATGGACGATCGGGCTTCACGGATTTTTACCCGGGCCCGCATTCCTGAACGCTATCGACACTGTGACTTTGATAATTTCGACAAGGATCTGGAATACGAGATCGGCACGCCTGCGGAAGTTGCGGCATGGAATCGCAGTCTGGAACAGGCGCGCCTGGTGGTACAGGGATTTACGCGCGATTATCCCGCAGCGGCTGAGCACGGGCTGCTTTTGATGGGATCTTGCGGCGTCGGGAAGACACATCTGGCTGTGGCAGCGTTGCAAGAACTGATGCGGCGCGGGCATTCCTGCCTTTTCTATGATTACCGAGAACTGCTAAAGGAAATTCAGGATAGTTACAATGCGGAGAGCTCGTCGACGGAACTCGGGGTGCTTGAGCCCGTCGTCAAAGTTGAAGTACTGCTGCTGGACGATCTTGGGGCTAGTAAGCCTTCGCTGTGGGCGCTGGAAACCATCGGGCACATTCTTAACGCGCGCTACAACGACAATCGCGTGACGTTGGTCACCACGAATTATTTTGATGCGGATGCCAACCCGCGGCCTGTGACGCGCCCTTCTTCGCTGCGGCCCAGTGCTGTCGAAGATTCTCTGGGCGATCGCATTGGTACACGGATTCGTTCACGGCTTTACGAGATGTGCCGCACTGTGGAAATATCGGCGCCCGATTACCGCAAGGAAATCCGGCAGGCTGGACGATTTCGAGCGTAACGCAATACGCGTGAAGGCTCGCAGCGCTTGGCGCTAACGCGCTTAGCTTGCGCGGGGCCTAACACCCAAGGCCAAATCGGGCGGGAGATGAACCCCCGCCCCTACTGCTAGTTTGAGGCGGCCTTTGCGGAGACGTCTTCTTGCGTTTCCGCTGCGGCGCCGAGGGACTTGGCGGTGATTTCCAGGCCGTTCTTGTTCATGTCGAACCGCTGTTTGCGGTCCAAGCCTTTTACAAATTCGCGTACTGCTTTGCCGACGGCGCCTGGGAGGCTGGACGCGTCCGCCTTGATTGTCGACTCCACCGTGCTCTCCGTTCGATCTCGAAAGCGAAATTGCACCTCAAACGACTTCATGTTTTGACTCTCCTTTTTTATTTATAAGATTCGAAATTGGTCTCGTGAGCTTCGCCATCGGCGAAATTTGCTACTGCTGCTGCGTTTGGCTGCGATGATGTCTTCGACCGGTGCCCTTGGCTTTGGAGTGCTTCGTTTTGCCTGCCGCCTGCCTTGCTTTTAGCGAGTCGTTTTCTTTGGCCAAAGCATCGCGGGCGGCGGTCATTGCGGCTAGATCGCTTGCCGCTTGGGTGTTTTCCTTCTGAAGTTCGGCCAGCTGCGTTTTCAATTGCTCATTTTCCTGAAGGGTCTTGGTGTCCTTGCAGGCGGCGAGCGGCAAACTGAGCGCTGCTGCCACAAGAAGTATCGCCCAGGTATTTATGCGCGTCATACGGCATCCTTCGTCGATAGAGATTTGAATTGCAACCGGGCAACTGATAGCGGGCGAGGAGGGGAGACGCCGCTAACCACTGAGTGAGCGTAATGGAATTTAACAGATCGCGCAAGTCGGATCGATGTGCGGAGCAAAGCCGGGCTTCCCTACATAGGCTCTTTTGTTGACATTATTTGCGGGCCGCGCGTATCATCGAACGCGATAGA
>Ga0206813_1025_pt1 | contig 46723 bp, 28 predicted proteins | sample Alteio_BWOrgCont_92_FD_152856 | JGI IMG/M metagenome (GOLD analysis project Ga0206813, IMG submission 152856) | Enriched cells from forest soil in Barre Woods Harvard Forest LTER site, Petersham, Massachusetts, United States -... | ecosystem: Environmental > Terrestrial > Soil > Temperate forest >...
ATACACCGCCACGTTCGCCTTGTTGCAAGCATCGATCGTCGCCGGCAATTCCGCTTCCGATTCCGTGGAAAGAGGAAATCCAGTCGTCAGCAGAATCAACGTTTTGCGTCCGGGCACTTGCGCTAGATTTTTCGCCAGGCTGCGAATCGCCAATAGCGCGCTGCGCGCTCCGAAATCCGCTTCGGTATTCGACAGCGCCGTCGCCCCCGCCACCGAAAACGTGTCGGTAGGCATCGCAGAACCAGAATCACCGCCATTCGGCGATACAAACGAGCCCTTAACTCCCGCTACCGCCTTCTTCAAGTGCTCCACGTCGGAAGTGAAATTCTGCGCGATGCGCAGCGTCCCGCCAAAATCCACCACCGCCATCACGCGATCCGGCCCGGCATTGCCGTCAATAAATTTTGCCGCGGCATCGCGCGCACGAATTTGGTCGGATCCATCCATGGTCGAATTATCGAAGAACAGCACCAGATAGTGTTTCTGCGCACCCGCAGGCGCACTCGGATCAGTTCCAAACGAAAAATTCGTGACCGCTTGTTCCTTATTGTCCTCGAGTACTTTGAAATCCTTCGCCGTCAGATCGCTGACGTAATTGCCCTTTTTATCGGTGACCACCACGTCCACGCGCACCAGACGCGATTCAGTCTTCAGCACCGGGCCGCCGGGCGCCTGAGCCGGCGCCTGTTGCGCGGGCGGCGCGGCGCCAGGCTGTTGCGGTGCGGCAGCGGGCGCGGCCGCAGGAGCTGGTTGTTGCTGTTGCGCCCGCACAACGCCCGCAGGCTGCGTCCCAAACCACGCAACAAAGCCGATCAGTAGAACGATCGCCCCCACCAACTTCCAAATATCAACACGTCGCAATTTCATCGCCCACCTCTTCATTGCGGGATTTCCACGATCCCGTTCGCCGCCGTCAACAGTGCCGCCTCAGAGTCGCGCGCCACCAGCCTAACCACGTACGACCCCGGCTTGACGTCGAAATTCGTCCGGATATTCATGCCCGTATTCTCGAGTTTCGCCAAAGTATCGTCCTTGAATTTCATCTTCACCGTTTTAGTCGTGCCGGTGATGAAATTTCCGTTGCGGTCAAAAAGCGCGGCCACCAGCGTCAAGTTGTTCTCGTTGCGTCCCTCAGCTTTGCGGAATCGCATGCGCCTCACATCCACATGCGCCATTACCGCCAGCTTGGCATCATTCGCATCCATCTTATAAAACTGCGTATGCAATTCGATCGGCAAGTCGCGAATTTCTTCTTGCGAAAATAGTTCCTCCTGCACTTCCTGTTTGGCCACCTCAATGGGATCCGCACCGTGCTTGGGCATGTAGTACCCGCGCCGCGCCTGAATATCGTATTTTTCCTTGGTGGTCAGCGTAACTTTCAAGTTGTGGTATTTCCCGTCATAGGTGGCCTTCAACGGCGAAAAGCCCAACAAATACGAATAGGCCGGCGCACTTGCCAGTTGCTTGAATCCTTTCTCAAGATCGTTGTTGTTGTGAAAATAAGCCCCGCCAGTCCCATCCGCCATTTCTTCCAACACGTCCGACTTGTCGGATTCCTCGCGCAGATTGAAATTCGCGTGCAATCCAATCGTCTGTGCCGTCCCCGGCGTCGAATTGCTGACGTCGCCTCCAGGCAGTACGACGTAGAGCCCGCGCGCATCTAGCGTGCTGATCACCACGTTCGCCCGCGTGGCCTTGTCCAGCACCGCGGTAAATTCCTCTTCGCGCGTCGGAAAAATGAATCCTCCGGAAACGAAAATAATGTTTCGCTGGCCGGGCGTAGCAGTCAGGCGCCGCACCATCTCATCGAGGCGCCGCAACGCATACAGCGTCTCGTTATCTCCCGCGTTGTAAACCGTAGTGATCGTGCTCTGCGCCAGGGCCTGAGCCGCAGCGGCGAAATGAGAATCGTTGTTGTACGCACACGAAAGCGCGTCGGAAACCGCCGTGTTGAGGGCGTCCGCGTCATTCTGAATCTCCGCCAGGTAGGCCTGGTAATAGCTGACTGGCGGGCAAGCATTTTCTCCGCTGGTATCCACTGCACCCACTGCGCGCTTTTGTACCTTCATCAGCGCGTCATGAATTTTCGCGCGATCATCAGTGAAGTCGAGCTGGTTCTGTCCCGAGATGGTCACAATCGCGAACCGATCCGACGCCACATTCGAACTCTTCACGTAGTCGTCGGCAGCATTGCGCCCGCGCAGCAGTTCGTCGAACTTCAGCCGAGTGTCGTCAAATAAGAAAGCCACAAATCGTGACGGCAACACCGGTTGCGCTGTGGCGCCCGCCGCGGGAGCCGGCTCGCCGGGAACAGGATCGGGCCGCACCACGCGCGCTTGCAACGATTCGGGCGTGTCAGCCGAAAAATGCGTGATGGGCACAGGCTTCTTCGAATCCAAAAGCTGAAAATCTTCCTTCTTCAAATTGCCAACCGGATTGCCCTTAGAATCGCGCACCACCACCCGCACCAGAACCAAATTCACCGGCACGCGCAAAGGCGGCGACGACTCTTGCGTACTCATTTCCGGCGCGGGTTGCTGTGGCGCGGGCTGCGTCGGCGCGGCGGCCGGCGCTTGCTCCGCCGCTTTCGGTCCAGGCACAGTGCCCGGCGCAGGCGGCTGATTTGGGTCGCCAGCTTGCGCGAAAGCGGAAGTGGGAAGGAATGAAAAAGTTGCTAGCAGTAGAAGGATGCGAAAAACGCCGCGCACACTCAGACTACGACTCACCACCGAAACAGCCATGGGCACTCCTGGGCGATCCAAGCACTCGGGCGCGCGCCGAGGAAGCATCGCCAAACGCACTGACCAAGCACTCTACGTGCCCGTTACCGCACTGTCAATGCGCCCTGTCCCGCCGCGCCGGGACGCCGTAAAGTAGCGCTGGCGTCCCTGCTAGCATCTTACGACCGAAAGTTCCGGCCAAGGCGAAATTGTCGGACGGCGCACAGCAGTAACACCCGGACGAAGCTTTGAATTCTAAGTCCGCCGGCAAACTAACCCGTATCAAAATCCAGCTCGCTAGATGCCGGCACAGACGCCGGCGCCACTTAAGCCGTAGGCCGGTCCGGCACCGGCTGCGAAGCCATAAAATCATCCCGAAATCTCAACATATAAGCATCCAGCAACTCCCGAACCCTCTCAGCCTTACCAGACTTCAAAACAAACCCAGCATGATGATATTTCCCCACCCGAGTAACAATCTCAGGATCGGTATAACCCGAAGTATCCGGCCGTTCCTGCCGCGCCAAAGATAAAATCACCCCAGCATATTCACGCCGAGTCTTCGGCAACACATAAGCCCGCTTCCCCCCACCAACTTCAATGCGCGCCCATTCGCGCCAAAGATTCACCCCAGTAGCGGCCTCCACAACGTCCGAGATATAAGCCCCGCCCACCCGCGCCGCCACTTCAATAAAATAAAACTTCCCCCCATCATGAGCCCGCAAAAATTCCGCATGCGTAACCCCACGCAACAACCCCAGCGCCTCAATCACCTCCCGATTCAGCTTCAGCAGCGCCTTAGCATCCGCCCCCGCACGCGCAAGCGTCCGCGTAGTAAAAACCCCGCCATGATGCGCCACTTCAAAAGGCGGCTTCCCATAAGCATGCGCCTCCGCAAAAACGACTTTGCGCTCGGAAACAACGCTGTCCACATGAAACACATCGCCAGGAATAAATTGCTCCAGCAAATAAAACGACTGCTGATCCGCAAGCTGCTCCAGCCAAGGCCAAAGCTGCGAAGCCTCCTCAATTTTCTTCATGCCAATCCCAGAAGCCTGCGACCGCGGCTTAAGCAACCAAGGCGGCCGAACGCGTTCCATAAATTCGCGCAGCGCATCGTAATTCAAAACGTGAATGAAATCGGGCACCGGAATGCCCGATTCCCGAGCCCGCCCACGCATAGCCAACTTGTCCCGAAAATACCGCATGGTAGTAAGCCCCATGCCAGGAACCCGCAAATGCTCGCGCAGCGCCGCCGCGTTCTCCATGTCAAACTCATCCAGTGCCACAATCCGATCGATCGGCCGGCTACGCGCAATGTAGCTGACCGCATAAATCAGTTGCTGCAACGGAATTTCCGCCGGCGTAGCAAAAACTTCCTCAATAGCCTCCCGCGGCCAATCCGCCTGCAACAGCTTCTCGACGGTCACCAGCAACACCCGGCAACCTTCCTCCTTACAAGCCCGCATAAACTCCTGCCCCTTCTCGTAGGAGGTAATGCAAAGAATCGTAGGCGCTTCAGTTATTGCCATAATCTATTCGACGAACGCTGTCGTTCGGATCCCCGTAGGGCCCGCGCTTTATGCCGGGCCTCTTCATGCAAGATCGCGCCACAAGTCTGGATCCACGCGCAAGAACCATTCTCTTTCACGTCGAGCTGCAAGGCGCGGCAACCTCGCCATGAACTTGCAGGTTGCCCGGCCCGGCATAAAGCGCGGGCCCTACGTTAAGAAAGCGCGCGCGATCGCGCGGATTATACAGCTCCCTCCGAAGCCGGAAACAAATATTGCAGAAATCCCCCCACGCGCCCAGCCCAAGCTTCCTCGTTGTGTTCGCCGCCCTCGATAATTTCAAAATGCAAATCCCGGTCAAGCGACCAACCCTTCCCGTAAAGCACATCTCGAAATCCTTCCACACTAGGCACAATGCGCGGTCCTTCGCGCGTGCCAATATCCATCCAAATTCGAGGGTGCGGATAAACGTCCGCTTGGGCCGCAAACCCGTGAATCCAACGGCGATCCCACCACACGGACGGCGAAAGCGCTGCCACCTGCCCAAACACCTCCGGATAGCGAAGCCCCGCATAAAGCGCCAGCAAACCGCCCAGCGACGAGCCGCCAATTCCCCTATGCCATGCGTCCGGTAACACGCGAAAGTTCGCATCCATATAGCGCCGCAATTCCTCGTTGATCATCCGCAGATATCGATCGGCCTTCCCTCCGCCCAAGCGCAACGTGCGAGTGGGCGTATATTCGCGCATCCGCTTTTTGCCCAAATTATAAATCCCGACGATAATCAACGGCTGAATTGCGCCAATGCCAATGAAATGATCGGCCGTCTCCCCCACATGCCAATATTTTCCGGGAATGAATGAAGTGGCGGGATCGAAGAGATTCTGCCCATCCTGCAAATAAAGAACGGGAAACCGCCGCTGCGGTTGCTCATCGTACCCAGGCGGCAGATAAATAATCAGATCGCGCTCATTCCGCAACAGCCGCGATTTAAACCTCTCAACCTTAAAGACCCGCCCCGCGCTCAATTCCAGAATCCCCAAGTGGCAGAAGGTTTGCCCACAGTAGCGTTCTGGCGATTCAAGGCCACTCGCGCGTTCAACAATCCATTCTCCCCCCTGATCGATTTTTGGAAACTCAATTCAAGAATACCAGAAACAAAAATTCCCGCTATTTCCCGAGCCTCCGCCGCCTCAAGTAACGGCGGCGTCCCTGCCGGCATCCGACGACCGCGATTCCCGCCACGGCAACACTCACGGTCGGACTACTCAACTCCCATTAAGACCTTTCGCCGGTCATTGCAAATGCTTCGCACGAACGATATTCTCGCCTCGTAAGCATGAAAATCTCCGCCTACCTCCCCTGCTACAACGTCGAGCGCTACGTCGGCCCGACCATCGAAGCCATCCTCGCTCAAACGCACCCCCCAGACGAGTTCCTAATCATCGACGACGGCAGCACCGACACCACCATCGACATCGCCGCCAATTACCCAGTCCGCATCATCCGCCACGAAAAAAATAAAGGCCTAGCCGCCGCAAGAAACACCGCCTTCGCAAACGCCAAACATGAACTAGTAGCCGCCATGGATTCCGACGCGCTAGCAGAAAAAGAATGGATGGAAAGCCTGCTGGACGCATTCAAGGATCCGCGCGTAGTCGGCTCAAGCGGACGCCTGATCGAAAAATTTCGCGAAGGCGCCGCAAACGCCTGGCGCTCAACCTATCTAGCCCAGGATCTGGGAGAAAATCGCATCGAGATCGAATGGCCTTCGCACAAGCGACTTGGCGGCTTCGGCACTCTCCTACGCAAGGACGCAGTTCTGGCCGTAGGCGGTTACAACGAAAGATATCGCACCAACTACGAAGATGTAGACATGTGCACGCGCCTGCTGCAAGCCGGTCACAAGCTAATCTTCGAGCCGCGAGCCATCGCCTATCATCTACGCCAAGATACGGTCCGCACCATACTGCGCACGTCGTGGCGCTCGCAATTCGACACGCACTATTTCAACGGCGGCTACAACAATATCCCGCTGAAGCTGCTCCACAATTTCCGCTGGTCGCGCGCCATGATGTGGAACGATTGGCGCGCAGGAAATAAATCCCTGCTAGGCGTCGACGCGCTAATGCCCTGGTATCACTCCTACGCAGATTTGAAGTACAGATTTTCCCCCGGCCGCCTCCCGCCGGTAGACGCCGAAGGCCCGAACGCCGAACTCTACTACCCACGCCCGATCCGCGCCCTCCGCCGCCGCCGCCGCAATTCCCACCAACGCGCCTAACTCGTTTTGGCCGGCAAATTTATTCCGCCGACGATTCGCGCTTGCAGAATTATCCCCGTAGGGGCGCCGGTTGCTGCGCCCGCCCCTGTCACGCCCGCGAAAACGTACCCTACTGCCGTCGGAGTAACGCGATTCGATGTTCAATGCACCGCCCGCGCAGTATTCCGCATCCCCGCCCCATACTTCGGCCACTGCCCCGATAATCCACCGTTCTCCGCCAAATCCTGAATGGCATAAAGCTTCCCATCCGCACTCTGAAAATAAAGAGTGCCATCAGCCCCAACGGACGGCGAAAAAACCTGCCCGCCCGTCGCAAATCTCCATTTCAATTTGCCGAAGGAATCAAGCGCATAAAGATTATGATCCGCGCTCCCGAAAATAACTTCGCCGTTGCTGGTAAGCGCAGGCTGCGACCGAATGCCGCCACCCGCGGCAAATTTCCATTTAAGCTGCCCGCTCGACGAAACCGCGTAAAGATTCTTGTCGTCACTGCCGAAATAAAGCGAACCGTCATCCCCAATGGAAGGCGTGGTAGCCCGATCCGTCAAAGCAAAACTCCAAATGCGCTTCGGCTCGGCAGTGTAAGCATCCAATCCGCCCTTGCGCTGCAGATAAATCGTGCCATTCGCCGCAACCACCGGCGCCCCGCAATCGCCCTCATCAACTTTATGATTCCATTTGACGTTGTGCCCCTTGTCCGCATAACTCAAAATATTCAGATAGCGGGTAAAGACCATACCGCCGTCGGGAGTGAAAGCCATACCAATGGCGTAAGCCCGGAGGAGCACTGCGGGATTGTCGCGCGCACTGCTGAGTTGCAGCATCGACGCATTCGTGCCCAGCAAAACAGTTCCGTCGTAAGCCGAGCCCAGTTGCGTGGCCGGCGCCATGGTTCCCACTTCGCCGCCCTTACCGTCCGGACTGACTCGCGAAATCCCGCCGGAATCGCTCGTAGTGAAATCGAACCAGATGTAACCGATATCGTCGATCAAGGCATAATGCACAGGAACATTCGCCACTTGCCCCGGCGAATCGAAATGCCATTTTTCGGTTCCATCGGGTCGAATGGCATGAAGCCCAAGGTCACCGCCAGCGTAAATGGTCCCATCATCGCCGATCGCCGGAACTTGCTCCGCGCTGTACCCATCGCGCTGCGCCACAGCAGCCTGCCCCAGCGCCACCTCCCATTTCTTCGCCGGCGATGGCGCGGGCGCCGTCCCCGGCGAGCCCCCCGAGCACGCAGTGATCGTGGCACACAGAAGGGCACACGCGATTCCCAAGACGAAAGCTGGTTTCTGCATAAACTAATTTTAAGGTCATCAAAGCCCGAGTCCGTTCAGATTGAGCGGCCGGTCATGCCCTTAAAGTTACTTTCCCGCGGATGCTCCCACGTGCAGTTTGCGGTTCGACATTCGCCTGTACGTTCTGCGCCAAGAAATTCGGAACGAGGTTATTGTAGAAATAGCGGATGAACGAGTTAGGCGGATTCCAAAAACGGCCCGAACACCCAGAGCCACTCTAAGCAACTGGCCAAACTCCGGCTCCCGCGAGGTCGGCATGAAATACACTTTTTGTTGTGCAGCGTGTCTGTTCCTTCTGAATGTCGCGCCCGCATTTTCGCAAGATGCCGCCCCGCCGGCCGCGCAGGAAAAGAAACACGCCAAGCACGTCTACACCGACGACGATTTCGCCGCCTCCTCCTCACCCAGCGACCAGCTACCGCCCGGCGTAATTGGCGCGAACAATATGGCCGCTTCCTTCCTGCCGAAGGACCCCATGACGGCGAAACAGCTCGCGGAGTTGCAGCAGTATGCCAACTCGCAGGCGGCCTTCGAGCGCTCTCAATCGATTGCCACCATCGCAAAACTCTATTTGCGCGATGACGATGTCCCCTTCCGCGGCCGCGACGATTGGAATCACCGCGCTTTCGATGCCTGGACCGATATCGTGAAAACCATTTCAGACTTCGCCCAAAAATTGCAGGCAGTGCGCACCGCCGATGCCGCCATGCTGGCCCAGAAAGAACTCTCACCCCAGGAAGTAGCCCAATTGCACGAGCAGCGCGCAAATTTGATCGAGCAATGGGAGCCGGCGCTGAAGGCGGTAAACCATTTTATAGTGCTGCAGAATGAGGCCAAGGATAAGGCCGCAGAGTGGAGGAAATATACCGCCAAGTAGCGAGCCCTCTTCGCCCGTGCCGTCGCTGTTGCCGTTGTTGTTGCCGTTGCTCTCGCTGTTGCCGTCGTAGGAGCGCCGGCTTGCTGCGCCCGCCCGCGTAACGCCGACGAGGTCGTCGCCTACTTGCATCCGCTGACCCGCTGCGCTGCTTTTCCCTTTGCCGCTGTTCTCAAACCATCGTAAATGCGCACAACTTCTTCCCCTCCGCCGCGTCTAACGCCATAATCGACGAACCCAAATGAACACTCTCCTCGCCGACATCCGCTACGCCCTCCGCACCTTCCGCAAAACCCCAGGCTTCATAGCCGTAGTAGCCCTCTCCCTGGCAATCGGCATAGGCGCCTGCACCTCCCTATTCTCCATCGCCAATGCCCTACTCCTCCGCCCGCTACCCTACAAAGATGCCGATCGCCTGGTAATCCTCTGGAATCGCTCCCCAGGCCTGAACATCACCCAAGACTGGTTCTCCACCGCCCAATATTTCGATATCAAAACCAGCCATCAAGGCCTCGAACAAGTAGCCCTAGCCATCGGTGGAAACGAAAATCTCACCGGCAACGGCAATCCCGAAAGAGTCGGCACCATCCACGTCTCATCCAACCTGCTCCCAATGCTGGGTGAGAAGGCCGCGATGGGCCGCATGTTCATTGCCGACGAAGATGTAAAAGGAACCGCGCCCACCGCGTTGCTCAGCTACGGAATGTGGACCCGCCGCTACGGCAGCGATCCGCAAATCGTCGGCAAGTCCATTCAAGTAAACGGCATCTCGCGCGAAGTGGTAGGCGTGCTGCCCAAATCATTTTCTTTGCCGCGCGAGGTGATGCCGACACTCGACGGCGCAGAACAGGCCGACATTCTGCTGCCGTTACCCCTGGCTCCCGATGCGGCGCGCATCCGCGACCACGAGGATTACAACATTATTGGCAAATTGCGCCCAGGCGTGACGGCGGACGCAGCTCAGGCGGAAATGGACACCATCACCGCGCGCTTGCGCCACGATTATCCAGCAGTCTATCCACCGAATGGCGGCCTGACATTCGGCGTAGTCCCGCTGCTCGAGCAAGTCGTCGGCGATGCGCGCTACTCGCTTTTCGTCCTGCTCGGAGCGGTGGGCTTCGTGCTGCTGATCGCGTGCGCGAACGTGGCCAACTTGCAGCTTTCGCGCGCGGTCTCGCGCCAAAAAGAAATTGCAGTGCGTGCGGCGCTAGGCGCCAGCCGCAGCCGGATTCTGCGGCAATTGTTCACCGAGAGCGTCTTGCTCGCGCTCGGCGGCGGCGCACTGGGAATTTTGCTTTCGTTCGTCTGCGTCCATTGGGTGCACGTGCTCGGTCCGAAAAGCGTGCCGCGCCTCGCTACGATCGGCGTGGACGGCGAGGCGTTGCTGTTCACCGTAGCGCTCTGCGTATTTTCCGGAATTCTCTTCGGCCTGGCGGCGGCCTGGCGCGCCACGCAAATCGATCTGCACGGAACTCTGAAAGACGCCGGCCGCGGCTCGGCCGGCGCAGGCAGCGTCTGGGGACGCGGCAGGAATTTGCGCCGCATGCTGGTAATTTCCGAAATGGCGCTGTCGGTAGTTCTGCTGATCGGCGCAGGCCTGCTGATTCGCAGCTTCTCCCGTTTGCTGCACGTCTCTCCGGGATTCAATCCCGAAAATGTACTGACCGTCGAGCTGAGCATGAGCGGTCCGAAATATAAGGATGAGGCCGCCATTCTCGCCATCTACCACCAGCTTTGGGAGCGCCTCGAGGCGCTTCCAGGTGTCACGGCAGCCGGAGCAGTCACTTCTCTTCCGCTGAGCGAAATGTATGCCTGGGGACCAATCGTAATCGAAGGCCGCACTCCTCCTCCCGGCGAACGATTCATCAATGCCGACCAGCGCATCGCCGGCGGCGATTATTTCCGAGCCATGGAAATTCCGCTCCGCAGCGGACGATTTTTCAACGCCGACGACACCGAAGCGAAACCTCGCGTAGCCGTCATCGATGAATTCATGGCCCGCGAATACTGGCCGCACGAAGATCCGCTCGGCAAACGCATCCGCTTCGGCGGCCTCGACGACGACGGCAAATGGATCACCATCGTAGGCGTCGTGGGCCGCATCAAGCAGTACACGCTCGACACCGATTCGCGCATCGCCTTGTATTTGCCCCAAACGCAATATCCATCGCGCTCGATGAATGTAGTTTTGCGCGGCCAGAGCGATCCAGCCAACCTAACGTCCGCGGTGGCCAACGCCATCCACGGCCTCGACCCCGATTTGCCGCTCTACAACGTGCGCACCATGGAGCAGCGTCTCGCAGAATCGCTGGCCCGCCGCAAATTCTCGATGGCGTTGCTGACTGCCTTCGCCGGCCTCGCGTTGGCCCTCGCCACTATCGGCGTTTATGGCGTGATCGCATACCTGGTGAATCAGGGCACGCGCGAACTCGGAATTCGTATCGCGCTAGGCGCTTCGCAGCGAAACATTCTCGCGCTCGTGATGCGCCAGGGCATGTCACTAGCCCTGACCGGCGTAGCAATCGGCGTAGCCGCCGCCCTAGCGCTAACCCGCCTAATGCAAAGCCTGCTCTTCGGCGTAAAAGCCACCGACGCCCTAACCTTCGCCTCAATTCCCGTACTGTTGACGGCCATCGCGCTACTCACCAGCCTAATCCCCGCCCGCCGCGCCTCCCGAATCGATCCAATGGTCTCCCTCCGCAGCGAGTAAGCCGTTTCCCCGTAATCTTTACTTTCGCGCCAGCGAAACCTCCAATCGTTCTTTCGCGCCAGCGAACCGTCCGAGCATTCTTTCGCGCCAGCGAAACCTCCGAACGTAGGGCCCGCGCTTCATGGCGGGCCAGGCTGGATGCCCATCCAAGGCAAATGCGAGCCGTACCCACCTAAACATTTAGAAGATGGTTCCATTACAAATAACTATTGAATAACTAGACAGCCCGTGCTAATCTACCCTCGGCTCCCTCCGCGAGCCGTAGCAAATTAAACGCAGGAGGACCGTGCGCGTCCTGAACCCAAACAAAAGCCATGTCCCCCACCCCATTCCACTCCGAAGAAAGAAACCAGACGAAAACCCATCCCCACAAACAAGCCAATCCTAATTGCGAAACCAAATTATTAGAAACCGCGATAATCCAAAGAAAACACGAAAATCCACCCCTCGATTTTGTAGCGATTAAAAGGAGGCCCAATCGTTTATTTTCATAAACATACGGGCCGATTTTAATCTCACCATGTAGCGATTAAAATCGCGGTCGCTGTAGCACAGCCACTCCTGGCTGTGTCGGGTTTAGCGAGACTGCAGCAAAACCGAATTAGACGACGTTGCGACGAAACGAGGACAGAACATCAATCGCGTGAAACTAATCTCCCCATTTACGAAAGCCGCCAGTTCGTTCGGAGCAATTCTTCTCGCAGCCGTTGGAATGTGCCACGCGGCAGGGGCCGAAAGGCGCGAGAGCTTAAAGACCCCTCCCTTGCAAGGGCTTACGGCAAATACGATCGTGAAGGTTGACAGCTTGGCCGTGCATTCGGAGGCGCGCCGGGATAGCGATGTGGTCCAGACTTTGAAAAAAGGCGACGCGCTCATCACTGGGCTTGAACTGAAAATCGGGGCTGAGAAATGGTGCAGCGTCAGCTTCCCGGGCCAGAGCAAACTCGGATTCGTGGAGTGCGATGGGCTCGAACGGACCGACAAGCGCTCAGGCGATCTGGCGTTGCCTGCGGAGGCACCGCCTTCCAGTGGGGGTATCTCGGTGCTAGGAGGGGCCGTCGTGGCTGGGGCCATTCCGCTGCCTCGGGCACATTCGAATGAGTCCTCCGGGGAATGGTCAAGAGTGCAGGCTGCGGTGGTGCACGACGGCATTCTCGACGGGACCAAGATTGCGGAATATGAAACGGCAGCGGCGGGAGGCGGACCTGCGGCGATGAATCGCGCGGTGCTCGCGCATGAAGCGGCGGCAGTTTTCGAACTGCAGCATCGCGATTCGGAGCGCGCGATTGAGCAATTCCAGGCTGCTCTGCCATTCGCGGCGAAAAATCCGTATTATTTGTTTACCACGCTGATAGAAATCGCTTATGTACACCTGGTGCGCAGCGAGTATTCGGCGGCGCTGGACGTTTTGGGGCAGGCGCGGCAAGTGAAGCCGGGGACGGCGGCCGTCGCGCAACTTTCGGGATGGGCGTACTCGGGGATGAACCGGCTGGACGACGCGATTCGCGAATGGGAGGCGGCGCAGAGGATTTCGCCCGACGCGCACATCGCCGGCTTGCTGGAGGCCGCGCGGCGGGATAAGAGCATCGAGGCTGACGCGCGGGCGAGCGAATCGAGCCACTTTGTTCTGCACTATCAGGGGAGCGCGACGCCGCAGCTGGCCAACGACATTCTTCGCACGCTCGAGGAGCATTACCGGGAATTGCAATCCGATTTGCATTTCACGCCGCCGGAATCGATCGGAGTGATCCTTTATACGCAGCAGAGTTTTCGCGATGTCACGCACGCCGCGGACTGGATGGGAGCGCTGAATGATGGGCGGATTCGCGCCCCGGTGCAGGGATTGGATTCGGTTACGGATTCACTTTCGCGCATGTTGAAGCATGAGCTCACGCACAGTTTTGTGCGGCAGATGACCGTGGGGAGATGCCCGACTTGGTTGCAGGAAGGATTGGCGCAGTGGATGGAGGGGCGTCGGAGCGCGGCGAATGCAGCGTCGCTGGTGGCGGCTTACGATCGCGGGGTGATGCCTTCGTTGAAGCAGCTCGAAGGATCCTGGACTGGATTTTCTGGGCCGGCGGCGGCGGTGGCTTATGCTTGGGCGTTGGCGGCCGTGGAGTCGGTGATGGCGCGATCGGGGCAATCGACGGTCAATCGTTTGCTGGGAGATTTGGGCAGCGCATCTTCGACCGAGGAAGCTTTGCGGGAGGCGCTGCAAATGGGTTATACGGATTTTGACCGGCAGACGGCGGAATATCTTCGCGAGACTTATTCGCATTAATTGGGAGAAAGCTGGCCGCGGCGGAGGAAAAAACGAAATACATTCATTACTTCTATGCTCTAGCTTGCGTTTTCGTTGGCGGAGGCTTGACTTGGGTCGGCTACAAGATCAAGGCGCCTTATGAGCGTCCGCCGGGCGCAACTGGTTTCGCCGGGCCGATCTTTAGCCGGCATTTGCTGATTGAAGGGGCGGCTAACTTGCTGGTGGTTGTCGGCCTCATTATTGCGGTCGTGTTTTCTTTGATCTTTTTTCTTACTTGAACGCAAATGTGCTTCGGTGATGGCCCCGCGTACGATGATGCTGGGCTGAAGCCCACCGCTACGAGGACTATTTTTGATCGGGTTTTTTGGTTACTTGGCAGGCGGAGAAGGCGATTTCTATGGCGAACGGACTTGGGCCGTAGGTGCCGCTTACGTTTAGATTTTGGACTAACGTCAGGCCTTCTACCTCTTTGTAATCTACCAGGACTTTTAGCTTGGTGGCTTCGGCGGGATTTTTGGTTTGATAGTCGGAGGTGTAGCTGCTGAGGATGAAGCCTTTTGGGGACTTTGTGAATTGCGGGACTATGGTGCTGGTGAAATCAGCGGTGGTTACTTTTAGTTCGGTGATGGCGTAGTCGTGGTCCATTGTTGTTGCGACGGAGGCGTCCCCTTCCTTGTAGCTGACGCGATATTTCTCGCCGGGGATGGACTCTAGATTGTATTCGCTGCCGGCTTCCGGGAACGGATGATTGAGCATGAAGAGCGACCAAGTTTCGAAGAAGCCGGTGGTTAGTTGCTCCATGCCGGAATAGATTTGTTGCAGGGCGGCTACCATTTGTTGATTTTGGCCGGAGAGGTCGTTGTGGGTTACCGTCATTTTGCCGTCTTCGCCTAGGGTGCCGATGAAGTGGAGTTGATTTAAGACCTTGATAGCGGTGTCGGCTCCGGCGGGGTCTTGGGCTTTTTCTTCTTTTAGTACGGCGTCCCAGTTCGGGGATAGGGTGCATTGGAACGTACCTAGGCCGAGAGTGCGGAGGTTGTAGTAGGACTGAGTGGCTTGGGTTAGGACAAGTTGCTTGCTCGGGATTTCTTTGGATTGCTGCGGGCTTGGATGAATGACGGTGCAAAGGAATAGATAGGCGGTGAGGATTGCCATGAGCGGCCTTCGCATTTGGTTTTTCTCCGTTGCGGATTCGGGCTCGTCATCTTGGCATAGCGCGGCGGCGGGTGGCAAAGCAATGATGACGGTGAGTTTCGTCGGTGTTGCGCGAATTATGACGAACTTGGGTGCCGAGAATGCGTGGGAACTGGGGCCGAACACCCACGGCCAAAACGGGCGGGAGAGTGCCCCCGCGCCCCTGCTGAGGCTGCATGGTTGACCGGCGATCGTTTCTTAAACTTTCCGGGATTTTGTCGGGATGGCCCTTGCGTTTGCGAGCTGGGCTCGTGCTTCCCTCCCCTGCGCATTCTATTTATGAGGAATTGGGGGTGCGGCCGTTTATCAATGCGGCTGGGGCTTACTCGATTTTTGGCGGGGCTTTGATGCGCGAGGAAGTTTTGGAGGGGATGCAGGAGGTTTCGCGGCGGTCGGTTTCGATTGTGGAGTTGCAGGAGGCGGTGGGTCGGAAAATTGCGGCGATGCTTGGTTGCGAGGCGGCGCTGGTTACGGCTGGGTGTGCTTCTTCTGTGCTTTTGGCTGCCGCGGCTTGTTTGGCCGGGACCGATCCGGAACGGGTGCGGCGGTTGCCTGAGATTATTGGCTTGAAGAATGAAGTGATTATGCAGCGGGCGCATCGGTTTGAGTATGACCATGCGATTCGGAATGCTGGGGCGCGGATTGTGGAGATCGAGACGGTGGAGGAATTGAAGGCGGCGGTTTCTGAGCGGACGGCCATGCTTTTCTTCCTGAATTCGGCGGATTCTAAGGGGAAAATTCGGCGCGAGGAATTTGCTCGCTTGGCTAATGGATTGAAGATTCCGGTTTTGATTGATGCGGCTGCGGATTTGCCGCCGGTGGAGAATTTGCGGGTTTTGACTCGCATGGGTTACGACCTTGTGGGATTTAGCGGGGGGAAGAGTTTGCGGGGGCCGCAGTGTTCGGGGCTTTTGCTGGGGCGGCGGGATTTGATCGCGGCGGCGTTTGCTAATGACTCACCGAAGTCGGATAGCGTCGGGCGGGTTTCCAAAGTTGGGAAAGAGGAGATCATCGGATTGTATCGGGCGCTGCAGCTTTTTTTGGCTGCGGATCATGAGGCGGAGTGGAAGGAATGGGAGCGGCGGGTGGCGGTGATTGTTGGGGAGTTGGCGGCTGTGAGTGGAGTGCGGGCTTCTTTGGTGGTCGGCGAGGTGCCGCACAATCGGCCGCAGGTTCGGGTGGAATGGGATCGCGAGAAGATTGGGGTTTCGCCGAAGGAGATTGTGGTGGCGTTGCGGGCTGGGGAGCCGCGGATTGAATTGCCCTACGGCAGCGAAGATTCTTCGTCGGGATTGGATGTCGCGGTTTGGATGTTGCGTGCGGACGAGGATGCAATTGTGGGGCGGAGTTTGGCGGAGGCGTTCCGCGGGACTGTTGGCGGGCGCGGTTAGTCTGCGGGCGGCGGAGTGGCTAGATTTGGAGTGGCTGTCGGGACTGGGGATTGGGATTTTTGGCGGGACTTCCAAATCCAGTAGGCAACCGTGATTACGGCTAGCCAGGCTAGGCCTGAGACGATTGTGATTTTCATTCGTTCTACCCACCACGTGGTCACAATAATCGCGGTTACTAGTGATAGGCCCAGAATTGACGTGTAGGGGTAGCCCCACATTTTTACTTTTAGGGGATTGCCTTTGGCTATCCAGCGGCTGCGGAAGCGTAGGTGGGTTACGAAGACAACTTGCCAGACGAACATGATTCCGAAGAGGGTTAGGCCCACGAAATAGATGAAGGCGCTGGCTGGGTAGAGTTTTGTTACTACTGCTGCTAGGGCTAGGCCGAAGGCTGAAACTGCTAACGCGCTTACCGGCGTTCCTCTTGGCGATAATTCTCCGAAACGTTTTGGGGCGTAGCCGCCTCTGGCTAGCGAGAAGAGCATGCGGCTAGCGATGTAGAAGCCGGTGTTCATGCTGGAGATGGCGGCCATTAGAACTACGAAATTCATGATGTGGGCTGCGGCTGGGACGCCGGTTAGGCGGAAGACGGTTACGAAGGGGCTGGCGGTTACGTCTTTTCCCGGTTGGATTTGATTCCACGGGACTACGGCGATTAGCACCAGCATCGCGCCTACGTAGACGGCTACCAGGCGGATTACCATATCTTTTAGGGCTTTGGGGACTGTGTGCTCGGGATCCTTTGCTTCGCCTGCTGTTACTGCGATCATTTCCAGGCCGCAGAAGCTGGCTATTACGAAGACTATGCCTGTCCACGCGGAGAGGATGCCATTCGGAAAGAAGCCGCCGGCTAGGTGATAATTGCGCAGGCCGATTGGGGCGCCGTGGCCGATGCCCAGGATTAGCGAGAGGCCGAAGATTATAAAGAAGCAGATGGCCAGGATTTTGATCATCGATAGCCAGTATTCGAACTCGCCGAAATTTCCCACCTTTAGCATGTTGAGATAGATCAGGCCTGCAGTGACGCAGACGATCCAGATCCAGCTGGGGACGTTGGGGAACCACCATTGGAGATAGATGGCTACGGCTATGGCTTGTCCGCCCATGCCTGCGGCCATGCTGAACCAGTAGGCGTAGCGGACTGCGAAGCCGGCCCATTCGGAGACGTAGAGTTCGGCGTAGACGCCGAAGGAGCCGGCGGTGGGATGGGCGACTGCCATTTCGGCGATTGCGCCTGCGAATAGGACTGCGATCAGGACGCCGATTAGATAGGTGATTAAGACTGCTGGGCCGGCTATGTGTACGCCTAGGCTGGTGCGTAGGAAGAAGCCGATGCCCAGGGCGCCGCCGATTCCGATCATGGCCATTTGGCGGGCGCTTAGTTGGCGCTCTAGGCCTTGCTCTTTGTCGACGGGAGTGGGTGCGATTGGTGAGGACGGGCCAGACATTATTTATCGGCCCTCCTTGCAAGGGTGGTTCGTTTTTTTTACGGCGCCGAAAACCCAATGCCACACCGGGCCGGTAGTAAACCCCGGCCCCTACGACGGCAAAATCCCGAAGCGCGGGTTACGCTTTTGCTGTTTCGCGTTCCGGAACGACCATATCCATATTTGCTTCTAAGGCCGCCAGAATCGCGCGCACGTCGTCTAACGTGTTGTAGACGTGGAAGGAGATGCGTAGGCCATCGAATTTGGCTGAGGCGATTATGTTAGTCTCCGCGAACTTTGCGGAGAGCTTTTCGGCGTTTGGCGATCTTACTACTAGCATGGGGCCGGGATTTTCTAGTGGTGTCTTCAGCGGAATTTGCAGCGCCTTCAGGCCCCTTGCTAGAGCGTCGCGGAGATTCTTGATGTGGCCGGCTACGTTGGCTAGGCCGATTTCTTGGAGCAGGTCTAGGCCTGGGGCTGAGCCGTAGATGCTGGGCATGGCTGGGGTGCCCATTTCGTAGCGGCGAGCGGTTAGGGCTGGCTCGAAATTTTTGAGGCTGTCCTGGAACAGGACTTTTTGGGCGAAGGCGCCGGTGACTGATGGGCGCAGCTTTTCGATCAGGCTTTCTCTTACGTAGAGGAAGGCCAGGCCTGGGGCGCCTAGGAGATATTTGAGGGTGCCGCTGGTGTAGAAGTCTACGTCCAGGGCGTGTACGTCGATGGGCTCGGTGCCGCAGACTTGGTAGCCGTCTACGATTACGTATGCGCCTTTCGCGTGGGCGGCGCGGACTACTCCTTCGATGTTGGAGCGGGCGCCATTTTTATAAGAGACGTGAGTGAGCGGGACGATGGCGGTTTCTTCGTCGATGGCGCGCTCATAGCTTTCTAGCGGGACTGAATCATTTACGGAATCCAGGAACGTTACTTGCGCGCCGCGGAGTTGCTGCGTTAGCCAGATATGGCCGCTTGCCGGAAAATCCAGCTCGCCCATTACTACTTTTTTGCGCTTATCGAATTTCAGGGAGCTGGCGATTTCGCTGATGGCGTGGGAGGTGCTGTAGACCACGGCGATTTCTTCGGGCTTGGCACCTACGAAATTCGCGAACGATTTGCGGATGGCTTCGTATTTTTCCATCCAGATGCCCCAGGGGATACCGTGGGTGTGCCAGAGACGCATGAATTCGTGCAGGCCATTTTCCACGTTGTCGGAGAGAGCGCCTTTGGTGCAACTGCAGAGGTGAATCTGGCTCTGGAAGACGGGAAAATGGGAGCGGATTTTTAGGACATCTGCGTCGCTGAGCATAATTGAGAATACTCCTTTTGCGGTTTGCCGGGCACTACCTACAGTGCTTTCCTGTGGGCCGTGCCGGGAGCACAGCGGGTGGGGCTGCGCTCCCCTCCTGTCGCGGCACGGTTAATCGGGCTGCCTCAGAACAACAACTTCAAATTGAGCTGGAATTGCCTTTGCGCTCCTGCGCCGAAGTGCGAATCGTTGTTGACGTTGTCGGCGGTGCCGGTGATGAATTCGTTTTTGAGTACCGGGCCGGGATTTCCGAAGATCGGATGATTCAGGAAGTTGAAGGCATCTGCTCGAAACTCGAGACGGAAGCGCTCGTTGATCGGGAAATATTTGCCGAGAGAAAAATCCCATTCGCCGAGGCCTGGAGCTGGGATGCTATTGCGCGAGCAGGTGCCGAACGTGCCCATGGCAGGTTCGGAGACGCCGCTCACTACGTAGGGTTTTGTGAAATCGTGGAGTTGCGTGACGATTTTGCCGGTGCAATCGGGGACATCGTGAACTTCGCCGGTGCCGCTGATGTCGTCGAAGGTTAGATCAGGGAGCCACATGGTGTTGTGCCAGGTGACTACGCCGGAGAGTTGCCAGTTGTTGAGGACCTGACCTGCTGCGCCGGTGAAGTGAGTTTTTGGAACTTCATAGACGTAGGAAAAATTGACCGACTGGGGCACATCGAATTCGGAATTGCCGCGGCCGAGCGCGAGATTAGTCGAATCGCGCGGGACGAAGCCGCTGGTGCCGAAGGCGTCGGAAGTTTCCGAGGCGTAATCGATATCGTGCGCCCAGGTATAGCCGAATTGAGTGGTGAGGCCGTGATAATTTTTGGTGCGCAAAAGAATCTGCAATGAGTTGTAGGTGGAATTGCCGCCGGATTGGAATTGACTGATCTGGCCGAATTGCGGGAAGGTGCCGAAAAACGGGCGGGCTTCCTGTTCTGCGACCGGATCGGGACGTTTGTTTAAGATTGCGGCTGGAGTCCAGCCCGAACCTGCGGGGGGCTGGTTGATGTCCACCCAGTTGTAAATGTGGGTGCCCTTCGACGCGACGTAGCCAATCTGAAGTTCAACTCCGCGCGTGATGTCTTGCTCAAGATTCAAGTTCCAGCTCTGCACGTTGGGCGGATGCAAATGCGGATCGACGGCTACCAGATTGAACGGCGGCGTGGCGATTCCGGTGGTGCTGAAGATTGGAACGCCGGCCTGGATTTGATTTGAAACCAGGGGCGCGGAAAAGATTCCTTCGCCGTTGAACGGGTTCGTGGCCATGCCAGGATTTGCATTTGTTACGGCCAGACCCTGGCCGACTAGCACGTCCATCGACTCAGCCACGTAATAAATTCCGTAGCCCGCGCGAATCACGGTGTCGAGGCCGTGGAAGCTGAAAGGCTTGTAGGCAATCGCGAGGCGCGGAGAGAAATTGCGCCAGTCGTTGCCGTAAGGCTGACCCACATGCACCAAGCCCTGGCTGGGGAAGAAGTTCGTCAGGCGGCCGCGATTTTCGTCGGGTACGCCGATGAAATCCCAGCGGATGCCGGCAATTACGGTGAGCTTCTTGGTGAGTTGAAAGACATCATTCGCGTAAACTCCAAAAACATTTTCGTTAATGTCGAAGCGGGTGCTGCCGCGGTTGATGTTCGTAGCCGCCGGATCGACCAAGCCCGCGAGAACGTCGACGACAATCGCTGTCTGTGGGTCGGTGGTGAGAGAGTTTCCGAGTTGCGAGCCGTCGAAGGTCAGAAGGCCGCGCAAGTTATTGTCGTTTAGTCCCCAGGCTTTGTTGGCTTCCAAGTTGAAGCCGAAGGTGAAATTGTGCTTCCCGCGATTCCAGACTACGTCATCGTTCAACTCGAAGGTTTCGCTCGTGCGTCCGCGGGGATAGCTGGTGTTAGTGCCCAGATTTTCGAAAACGCCGGCGCCCAGATCGATTTCCGGAAGGCCGCCATCTTGCGGCGGCGCGTTGGTGACTATGCCGATCGAAGTGGGATCGAAGCTTTCATCGGCTGGATTGAAATATTCGAATACGTGATTGTAAGAAACGCGCGCAGTGTTGATCAGACTTGAAGAGAAATTGTGGACTTCGCTGAGCGCGATGTTTTGCGCGCGGACAGGAGTGACTCCGAAAAATTGCGGCAATTGCGAGCCGCCTCCCGGCGAGTCGTGGCCTTGAGGGAAGGCATCGCGACCATTACCGAAAATGTATCGGCCGGTGAGGAGATCGCTGGGGCCGAGGCGTTGGTCGATTTTTACCGAGAATGCTTCGGGTTGCTGAGTGCCTGCGCCGTTAATGGTGAATTTGCCTTGATTTGGGGAGTACAGATTCAGAATCGCGAGGCCGACTGTGTTGGGCTGCATCCCGACGCCTGCGAGGAGCGACGTTGCCGTGGCAATTTGCGCGGTCGACGGTGCGTTGACCACGAGCGTGGTGCCGTTGAGGCTTTTACCGCCGTCGTAGCCTACGAAGAAGAAAGTTTTATCTTTGACGATGGCGCCGCCGAGGCTGCCGCCCCATTCATTCCAGATGAAATGGGCTTTGGGTTCGTTTCCGAGGTCTTCGAAGAAATTATGGGCTTCCAGTGAGGCATCGCGATGCGATTCGTAGACTGATCCGTGCCACTGATTCGCGCCGCTTTTCAGGATTACGTTGATCGAACCGGCGCCTGCTTCTGCATCGGCGGCGCCGCCGGTTACTACGCTGATTTCTTGCACCGCATCCGGTGGCAGGCGGGTGGCTGCGGTGTAGGAATTGCCGCCCTGGTTCATGGCGGGCAGTTGGCGATAGGCGTCCATATCTTGCGAGCCATCGATATTGAACATTACCGAGCGGCTGGGCGAACCGTTAATCGCGATTTGAGTGAAGGTGTAATCGGTGTTGGTCGAGGTGCCGGGCAGGAAGAATGCATAACGCGTGTAGTCGCTGTTTCCGAGCGGGAGCTGTTCGATCTCGCCGGAGGAAAATGTGCCGCCGATCACGTCGGTCTGCGTTTGCAGCAGCGGGGCGGCGGAGGTGACTTCAACTTGGGTGGAAACCGCCCCGGTGACGAGGGTGACTTGAATTTCGTTTACGTTCTCGAGACTGGTGACGATGCCCGTTTGCACGAAAGTGTTGAAGCCTTGCATTACGACCATCAATTTAAACATGCCGAGGGGGAGTTGCGGAAAGCTGAAGGTACCTTCGGCGTTGGTGGTGGCCGTGCGTTCGAAGCCGATGTCCGCGGCGGTGAGTTTCACATTGGCACCGGCGACGACTGCGCCTGAGGAATCTTGGACCGTGCCGGTGACGCGGCCTGGGTAGTATTGGCCGTAGGCGCTGCCCGCGGATACCAACAGGACCCCGAGAACTAACGCCGCAGTCAGAATCGCATACACCTTTTTCATGAACGCCTCCGAGGCCAGTCGCTTTGCTTCAATTTTTGTGCCGCCACTTCACTTGTTTCCTCGATTGAGTGCAATCGAACATGATTCTGGCTGTCTCTTCCGCGCGATATCGACTGCGGTTGGTGGGAATACTGGGTTGATGGGCTGGGGCTTACGTGATGGATGAGCACGCACTGCACGAGGGCGCTGAGCGAGACAAGTCATCGTTGCCATGAGCAATTCGCCTGTAACACTTGACGCCCCCTTATTGCTGGCGATGTTAGAAGTGTGTTTGGGGAGTGTCAATTACGAAGTGGGTTGCCGCGCTTCTTTTCGTCCATACATATGGACGGCGTTCCGCATATCGGAGGGCTTTTCGATGCAGTTGGTTCGATTGACATCGTGTGTACGTACTATGTCGGTTGAATGGGAAGAAAGTCGAGCCAGAGCATGCAATAACAAATAGCATAAGTTTTCGCGGGCGCTACACGGTCGGACGCAGCGAGCGGCGCCCCTACGGGGAAAATTCAAAGACGAAATTGAGAAATGCGCGGCTAGTCTAACTGCGTTTTTCTGCGGTCCAGCGGGCTTGGCCGTATTCACCTAGATCGACTGCGCCTTTCATGCGTGTATTCTCGACTGTGCCGGCGAATTGGTAACGGAGCCAATTGCCTTCGTATCTCTGAGCGCTGCGCAGGTAGATTTCATTGCCGCGCGCCCAGCCGTGTAATTCTCCGGCGACGATTTCGCCTTTGTGCTCGCCGGTTAATTGCGTGCCGGTTTGTTGCAGCGTGAAAGAATGATCGGCGCTACCGCAGACGTAGGCGATATGCACATCCCAGAGGCCGGCGACTGCGGGAAAAATTTCGGAGCGATTTGCCGGAGTGCTTTTTGGCGGAGAGGCTAGTGCGGCGGTTAGATTTTCGGCTACTTCTCGTTCCTGCCCGCTGACCATATTTAGAGAGCGAACGGTTACTGAGCTGTTTGTAGGGTCGGTTTTGTCGCCGGTGCCTTCGCCTAGGAAAATTCGCGGAGTTCCCTGCTCTAGCAGCTTTTTTACTTCTGCGCCGCTGATGCCGAGTTTCGCGCCATCCCATTTCACTACGAGCGTCGGACAATTCAGGGTCATGCCGGGGCCTTCGTCCATTTCGGTGGTGACGCCGGGGACGGTGGTGACTCGCTGCTGGACGAATTGCATCCAGGCTTGCCACTCCTTCCATTCGGCGGCGTGATCGCGCTCGAACCATTTTTGCGCGGCCACCATCATGCCGATAATTTCTTCCTTGCCGACTTTCATCGGGCGGCCGTAGGAATGATGCGGGGCGCTATTGATCCAGGCTGCTTTTACTAGATCGGCGCGGCCCATTAGCAAACCGCTGCATTGCGGGCCGCGCATCACTTTTCCGCCGCTGTAGCCGACCAGAGAAACGCCGCGCTGGAGATAAATGTCGGGATTGGTTATGCCTTCGGCGGCGGCGTCGACGAAAACTGGAATGTTTTTCGGGCGGGCGATATCTACGACGGCTTTCACGCCGAGATTCGCATACTGCGGTGGGATTCTATCGCCGAGCCAGCTCACGCCGAGATCATTGATTCCCAGCATGTAAATCATGGCGGTTTTTTCGTTGCAGGCTGCGGCCAGGGTTTCGGGAGTGTCGACTTCAATTACTTTTACGCCGGTCATGCGCACGGCTTGATCGTACAGATTGCGGGAATAGCGCGGGATGATCACTTCGCTTTTCAGGCCGGCGAGATTCGGCATGCGGCGTAGTTTTTCGGGATCGCCGCCGGCGATGCAGGCGGTGGTGCCGTGAGCGATTGAGCCGGAACAGCCGGAAGTGACGATGCAGGCTTCGGCGCCGACTAATGGTGCGAGGCGGGCGCTTACGGCTTCCATTAATTCATCGAGCTGGACGAATGCATGCGAGGCGCTTTCCATGGCGCGCATGACTTCCGGGAGAACGAGCGAACCGCCGAGAACTGTTTTCACGTGATCGCAATTGATGATGGGGCGAACGCCGATGGAGGCGTAGACGCCGGCATCCGAATTCGGAATGGGTGCGGCGGCGAGCGGGCGTCGCGAAACGGTTTCGAGTAGTCCGATGGTGGAGAGCGAGCAGCCGGCGCGCAGCCAGTCGCGGCGGCTTAGAGAATTAGTGCTCGGCACACTCGTCTCCGGAGATTTCGATTTCGACTTGCCTCGTTTGGGCATGCGGTTCCTTTAGCTTTGGCGCGCTTGGCTGACCGCGTCGTTTCGCCGCAGATTTTCCGCGCGCGCGGCCGCGATGTTAGGTTTGCGCGTGGACGCTGTCAATTGCCATCTCGATCGTATTCGGAGATGCCGTCCATATCTATGGACAGGCTTCTGGACATCCGAACCGAGTCCGTTTATGCTCGCACGCGAGGAAAACGATGGGCGCGACCAAAACACCGAGTGTTTCTTCCGTTCGGCGGGCTTTATCGATCATTGAAATCCTTGCCAATGCGCCGAAAGGATTGGGCGCGTCGGTGGTAAGCCGCAAGATTCACGCGCCGAAGAGTAGCGCGCATACGATTTTGCTGACGCTGGAGCGCAGCGGTTTTTTGCAGCGCGATGCGCGGAACGGTAAGTATTCGCTGGGGCCGAAGTTTTTTACCTTGGGGGACCGGCTGCTTGCCGCTACCGAACCGCGCGAGAAGGCGCGGCCTTACTTGATGGATTTGGTCGACAATACGGAACTGACGGCGCATCTGGCGATTTTGGACGCGGACCAGATTGTGTATGTCGAGAAGATGGATTCGCCCGGCATGGTGAAGATGAATACTTGGGTGGGGCGGCGAATTGATGCGCATTGCACGGCGCTCGGGAAGGCGATGCTGGCGCATTTGGAGCCTGACCATTTCAATGAACTTTTTCGCGGCTCGGTTTTGAGCCGGCGGACTCGCCGGACGATTGATTCCAAGGAAGCTTTGAAGCGGGATATCCAGAAAATACGCGCGCGCGGTTATGCCATTGACGATGAAGAATGCGGCATCGGAGTGCGCTGCGTCGCCTCTCCGGTTTTCGATCGGTCGGGCATCGCCGTGGCCGCGATTGGTGTGGCTGGAACTACCGCGCAGGTTAGCCGGCAGGATATCGAGGAGCTTGGCAATTTGGCCAAAAGCGCTGCCGCGAAGATTTCAAGAAATCTCGGTTTCAATTCCTAGTTCTCTGCTCATCTATGCTTCCCTCGTGGTGTGCTCCAGCGGCTTAAGTGCAGTACTCCGAGGAATCTTTCCATTGCGTGAATCGTACGCTCGTCTCACAAGGACGCCGGCAGGCTGCCGGCGTTACGGATGCTTGGTGGTGCGCATCTCATGGCTAGAGGATTTGTGCTTTGAAAACGCCTTCGAAACTGCTTCGAAAATATCGCGATAAACGGAGCTTTGGGAAAACGCCTGAGCCTTCTGGGGGCGAGGGTGCACCGGCAGGAGTGCCTGCGCTACACGAGCGTGATCATCACGATGGCGGCTCGTTTGTGGTGCAGCGGCATTCTGCTACGCGGCTTCATTATGATTTTCGGTTGGAAGTCGACGGCGTTTTGAAATCTTGGGCTGTGCCGAAGGGACCCCCGCTTGAGGATGGCGAGAAACGGCTGGCTCTTCAGGTGGAAGATCACCCGATTGAGTACGGGAGATTTGAGGGCGTAATTCCCAAGGGAAATTATGGCGCGGGCGATGTGCGCATTTGGGATCGCGGGACTTTTAGGACGGAAGGCTCGGAGCCCGCGGGCGCGCAGATAGAGAACGGCGAGATTAAATTTAGCCTCGATGGGACGCGATTGCAGGGGCGATTTGTGCTGGTGAAGATGCGGAATTCGAAACGGCAAAACGAGTGGCTCTTTATTCGCAAGGCTAGTGGATCGGCCGTTGCTGATGAGCCTGTCGCGGCCGTTGCGCGAAAGAATGGGAGTGCGCGCGCGAAGCAACCGCGAAAACGAGGATCGATCGCCGATCCTTCGACGCTTTCGGGGGCGGTGCGGGCGCCGATGCCTTCGAAAATTAATGTGGCGCTGGCCACCTTAGCGGACAAACCATTTTCGGACGATGCTTGGCTTTTCGAGATCAAGTGGGATGGCGAGCGAGCCGTGGTGTGGACGAAAGACAATGGCGTGACCGTGCGTTCGCGATCGCATCGAGATATTACCGGGGAATGTCCTGAATTGCGGGAATTCGCGAGGAAGCTTAGCGCGCGCGAAGCAATCGTGGATGGCGAAATTGTGGCGCTGGATGATGCGGGGCGATCGGATTTCAAGAAACTGCAATCTCGCTTCGGCGTGCAGAATCCATCGGCAACGCTACTCGCTCAAGTTCCGATCGTTTATTACGCGTTCGATATTTTGTATTGCGACGGCTACGACTTGCGCGGCGCGCCTTTGATCGAGCGGAAGGAGTTTCTGCAACGATTGCTGCAAACTTCGGAGGCGATCCGATATTCGGATCATCAGGTGGGCGAGGGCGAGAAGCTGTTTGAAGTGGCGCAGAAGCAGCAGCTCGAAGGCTTGATCGCGAAGAAAATGGATAGCGCGTATGTGGAGGGGCGCTCGCGGGTTTGGCTGAAAATCAAAATCGTGCATGACTTGGACGTGGTGATTGCTGGTTGGACGGCGCCGCGGCGGTCGCGCGATTATTTTGGGGCATTACTGATGGGCCTATATAAAGGTAGCGAGCTGCATTACATTGGCAGTGTGGGAACGCGGTTTGATCGCGAATCGCTTTCCGGGATTCACGCGCGGCTGCGAAAAATCGAGACCGCGAAGTCGCCTTTCAAGCATCCCCCAAAAGTGAAAGAAAAAATAAGCTGGGTCCAGCCTACTTTGGTTGCGCGGGTGAAATATGCGGAGTGGACTACGGATTTGAAGCTTCGCCAGCCCGTGTTTCTTGGATTTCAGAACGACCGCGACGCTTCGTCGGCTACTTTTGCGGAGCAGCGGAAGGCGCCGGAGCCCGTGGTTAGCCGTCCGAAAGGCGCACGCTCGCGCGCCGGGCGACACGGCGAGGCTGAAGACGCCGCCGCGGGCGCTGTGGCTAAAGCGGCCCCACGAGACGTGTCGCCGAAATTCGCATCGACTCGCGGCAAAGCCGTCGAGGACGAGAGCGCGATCGACGCGGAGCTTTCGAAAGGGACTGCGGAATCACTATCGCTGGTTTTCAACGGTAAAGAAGTGGCGCTCTCGCACTTGAACAAAGTTTATTTTCCGGAGGCTGGCTGCAAGAAACGCGATTTGCTCCTCCATTATTTGCGCATGTCGAAATATATTTTGCCGTTTTTGAAGGACCGGCCGCTGGTGCTGAAGCGCTATCCGAACGGGATTCATGGCAGCTTCTTTTTTCAGAAAGAGGCGCCGAAATCGCGGCCGGAGTGGATGCGGACCGTTTCGATTTACTCGAAAGAGCGCGGCGGCGAGATGGAATATTTTGTGGCGGATGATTTGGCGGCGCTGCTTTATCTTACCAATCTTGGATGTATCGATCACAATCCGTGGTCGAGCCGCGTTGGAAATTTGGATAAGCCCGACTACGTGTTTTTTGATTTCGATCCTACCGAGGGAACTGGATTTGATGCCGTCGTGGAATTGGCGAAGAGCACTGTGGCGCACTTGACTCGGCTGGGCATGAGATCGTATCTGAAAACTTCTGGGGCTACCGGGTTTCATATTTATGTGCCGCTGGAGCCGAAATATTCCTATGAGCAAGTGCAGATGTTCGCGGCGGCGGTGGCGGAGATGGTGAAGCGGGAGCATCCGAAATTGGTGACGTTTGAACGCAGTGTTGCGAAACGGAAGAAGGGATCGGTGCTAATCGATACTGTGCAGAATGCGCGCGGGAAGCCTTTAGCTGCGGCTTATTCTGTGCGACCGGTGGCTTCGGTTGCGGTTTCTGCGCCGGTTGCGGCGAAGGAATTGACTGGGAAATTGCGGGCGGATTCTTGGACGCTGGAGACGATTGGGGCGCGTGTGAAGCGCGTTGGGGATTTGTGGGGGGATTTTTGGAAGCACCGGCAGCGGTTGGAAGAGGCTGTGAGCAAGGCTACGTAGCGCTCGCGGTAGAGGAGCTTCTGTAGTCTTTGAATAAAAGTCAGTTTAATGCTGTATGGATCGTTTGCGTTTGAGTGCTTAGGATTTGTTTTTATTTTAGTTGCGGAGGAGGAGACACATGGCACGTTATGGGAAAGCGGCGGCGAAGAGCGTGAAGAGCGCTGTTGAGCGTGAGGAACGCGGGACGCTGCGTTCGGGCAAGGGTGGAAAAGGCGGAGTCGTGACTAGCCGCAAGCAGGCGATTGCCATCGGGCTTTCGGAGGCGCGCAAGAAAGGCGCAAAAGTTCCGCCGAAGAAATAATTTCGACGGCTGGCGGAGCGCGATGCTTCGCGCTTTGCGCTCGCGGCTAAGTTCTGGCGCGCGGGCTGAATCGGTCGCGGAGGAATGGAACGGCACGGTCGAGCGTGTGGCTGCCGTAGCGCGCCCACTGCGGCAACGGCCGCGGGGTTTCTGCCAGCAAGTTGGAGAGATGCAACAGCGACGGATTCGAATCCGCGATTATTTTTACGAGCGATGTTAGCGGAACCGCTAGAAGAAGCCCCATCACTCCCCACAGCCAGCCCCAGAACAACATACCGATTGTGGCCGCTACCGGCCCGATCTGAACTCGCGAGCCGATGAATTTCGGAATCAATATATTCGCGGAGATCATGTGGAGAAGAAAAACCGTCAGCACAATGATGATGAACGGAGTAGCGCTATTGAACTGAAATGTGGCGGCTAAGACCGGGATGATGGCTGCCAAGAGAACTCCGAGAAACGGAATCAAGTTTAAGAACCCGCTGAGCATTCCGATCTCGAGGGCGCCATTCAATCCGATGCTCCAGAAAACGGCCACCGAGACGGCCATCATCACGGACCCAATAATCAGATTCCCGACCACAAATCCGCGCACCATGCGATTGAGACGGTCGACGAATCGCGGCACGTCCATCTTCGAGCCCAACATGCTGCTAAATCGGACGGACATGCGGTCTTTCCCGACCAGCATGAAGAACGTGAGAAACGGAACCACGCCGCCGACGATCACCGCTCCCCAAACCGATCCGAATCCGCGGACGATGAATCCTGGCCAGTCGGAAGCCTCCTTGATTCGCACTTCGGCGACTTTTTTTGACGAAGAGTTGCCCTCAGAGGTGAGCGACCCGGCGCCCTCGCGAACTTTCTCAATTTCTTTGCTCAGCGGCTCGACGGCCTGCCGGATTCGCCAGGCATATTTCGGGATTTCGTCCACGGCGGCCGTCGCTTTGGCGTAGTACGTATAACTGAACACTCCCACGGCGAGCATTCCGAGAATGAGCACCAGCGCGGAGGAAAGAGTGCGCGGCACGTGCCATCGCTCAAGACGAGAGATGAGAGGATCGATCAGAATGGCAATGAAAGCCGCGAGCAAAACCGTGATGCACAGTGAACTCGCGAAGAAAGCAAATGCCACCAGAATGGCGATGACGATGATCCACAAGAGCGTCGCCAGGCGCGGAAGCAAAGTTTGCCATGTGGAATCGTCAGGGGGATCAGCCCTCAGGCTGTCGGAGCGGAGGTTATCGTCCATCTCGTTCGCACCTGCTTGAGCGATCGATTTTCAATTTTGGCAGCTTCGAGGCAGTAATCCGAACTATTTTGGGGACGAGGGCCGTTTCAGACTATCGGGTCTTGTCGTCACTTCTCTACAGGAGACCATGTAGACTATTTGGGTCGATGTTTGGCTGCCGGCAGGAAATTTCCTCCCGCTCAATAGGCCACGCGGAAAACCAGAATTCCCGGGATGGCCGATGGCGGCAGGCCGGGAATTCTGGGAAATTTTGGAGGACTAACGGCGTTTTGATTTTGCGCGCGAAGTTCTGACTTTCGCGGAAGCGGCTCGCATTCTAGCGCGGGCGGAACGTGCGCGGAGGCGAGTGGCTCGAGTGACTTTGTTGCGTGCGGCGGCTGATTTGGCGCTGCGGACGCGATGGCGTCGGCGCGGTCCCGGCTCGTGCGCAATTCCGGTCTTGACGGCGACCGCGCCGATTGCCGAACCGATGGACTTGGCTACTTCGGTCAGCATGCCGGCAGTTTCTTTAGCCGTTTCCTTTACTTTTCTGCTTACCGTCTTCGCTGTCATCGCGATTCTCCTTGGAATTTCGTTGGACTTTAGAGCTGCGACTAAAAACTCGGCTTTGCGCAAGTCGTTGATCGATTGCCCGGTGGTTGCCGGAGCACTGGTCCAATGTCGTCGGAGGATAGGCGAGAGCCCGGCGGAGGCCTATCGGGTGAATCATTGAGTTCTTTGCGGAAATTGGGATATGCGAGTCGAGCTAGCTGCACGCGGCTAGATTCCTACACCATCCGTTTGTGGGCTGTACAGCACACCTGGTATAGCGGGCGCCGCGCAAGGGAGTAAGCTCTGCGCTTTCGTGTTCGCTTTGTCGAGACACTGAGCGGCGGACACGACGGGGCCGTGACAAACGACGAAATGCGCAGCTGAAGAGGAGAGTTCACATGGCACACGCTACGACAGTCTCATTCGCGGAAACCGGAATTGTTGATGGGTCGATCAAAAATGATTCTCATTCGTCGGGAATCACTTGGAGCGCGGTGATTGCGGGCGCGTTTGTATCCGCGGCGCTGTCGCTCATCCTGCTTTCGCTGGGAACCGGGTTGGGATTATCAGCTGTGTCGCCGTGGACGAATTCGGGCTTGTCCGCTGCCACGATCAGCAAGGGGGCGATTTTGTGGCTGATCCTGATGCAGGCTATCGGATCGTTGATGGGCGGTTATTTGGCGGGGCGCCTGCGCACGAAGTGGGCGAAAATTCACTCGGACGAAGTTTATTTTCGCGATACCGCGCATGGTTTTCTGGTGTGGGCCGTGGGGCTGGTGATTACGGCGGCCTTTTTGGCTTCCGCGGCAGCATCGGTGGCTGGCGGGGCTGGACGTCTTGGAACCGCTGAGCGCGCTGCGGGCTCAGCGAGTGCGCCGTCCGGCGGTTTGGCGATTAATCCAAACGAATATTTTGTCGACTCACTCTTGCGGTCGAATCCGCCAAATCTCGGACAGACTGAAACCGCGCTGCGCGGCGAAGTTGGACTAATTTTCGCGAACGCGTTGCGCACGGGCGAAATTCCGCCTGCGGATAAAACTTATCTCGATGAAATCGTGGCGGCGAGATCGGGAATGAAGCCTGCCGAAGCCGACGGGCGGGTGACGCAGGTTTTTGCCGAAGCTCAACAGGCGGCAGATACGGCGCGGAAGGCCGTCGCGCATCTGTCGCTTTGGATGTTCCTTGCACTTTTGATCGGAGCGTTCTGCGCGAGTTTGGCGGCAACTTTTGGCGGCGCGCAGAGAGACCATATCGTGATCGTTTGACAGACACGGACGTTTGCTTCGCTTTAGGCTGGCGAAAATTTAGACCGGAGGAAAGACATGAGATACATCCTGCTGTGGATTCTAGGAGTTCCAATACCCTTTATCATCTTGATTGCACTGTTGAGTCATTAAAACGAGGGCCGCGCCGACTCGCCCGGAACGGAAGTTCGCGAGCGAACGGATCCTCGCTGCGATTCGTGCCGCGCTAATTCTTGGGGATATATCCGGCCGCTCCGGAATTCGGAGGCACGATACTCGTGTTGAAGCGGCTCGAGCCGGAATTGTTCCAGTGCTCGATCGAAGCGGGTGTTCCGTCTTGGAGTTTCGCCGCGAAAAATAGTTTCCAGGTTCCCGGACCGAAGGCTACATAGATCATGTTGCCTTTTTCCTCGCGTTTGCCTTCTCCACCTTCCTGGCCCTCTTTTGAAACCTTTTCTTCATTGCCATTGGCGTCGGAATCCTTTTGGTCGTTCTTGCCGTCGCCTTGCTGTTTCGGGTCTGCGCCTGCCGGCCGGCGTCCGGCGCTCTTGAAAACCAGGCAGCCGGTTTCGTCGACGGCCACCTCATCGGCATGCAGGTGCACGGATTCGCCCGCGGCATCCTGTTCCGTCCCATTCAGCACCACGCACCAGTAATAGCTTCCGTATTCAATCGCTGCCATGGTTCCCTCGATTAAGCTTCATTCCATCGGTGCCACGTTGTTCCCGAGTATTCTCGGCTCTGAAAGGAGCATTGTGATTCGAAGCAATTATGTATTTTTGCGTGAATTCCTCTGTAGGATGAGCGCGCCAAGCTCAAGGTTTCAGTGAGTGGGCATTCGACCGTCGTGGCAGCTTTCGCTCGGGAATGCGTCTACGGAGGCTGCTTGCCGCTCGATTTGTCCTCCGGCGGCCGGTTTCGTGCATTTGCACATCCGCGGCACTTGCCAGAATACATACGGTATGCGAATTGTACTTGACAGGCATGCAGTCTCAAGATAGCTTGCCCGCCAAGCACCGTGCATTCGGAGGTGCTGCTTGCTCCGGACGGTTTTATGAACGCGACTGCCCGTCAAACTGCTGATCTGATTAGACTTTCGCCGCACGGCTTCGGGAATCCCTGGCTACAGATATGCCCTGGACCTTTGTGCGGCCATTCTGATGTTCGTCGGTGCACATTCCGCGACAGTTGGCGAAAGGAACCGCGATGAAAAGCGTGCTGCGATCTGCATTTTCGGCCAAAGTCACTTGCGTGACTGCGCTGCTTTGCTTCGCGTTTTTTGCGATCCCGGCTGCGCCACAGGATTCTGCGCCGGCGGAAGTTACGGTCATTCATGCCGGCAAATTATTCGACGCCCATGCCGGACGAATGATCGAAAACCAGGATATTTTGATTCGCGGCGAGAAAATCGAAAAAGTCGGCCCGAATCTTGCCGTGCCCGCGGGCGCGCATGAAGTCGATCTGCGCAAAGCCACCGTGCTTCCCGGGTTCATCGACGTGCATACGCATCTGACGTCGAAGGCCGGGGCCGCTGGCTATAATTCTCTCGGAGTCTCGATTCCGCGCCATGCGTTGGCGGGGGCGCGCAATGCACGGGTCACACTGCTGGCTGGATTCACCACCGTACGAAATGTGGGCGCCGAGGGCTACGCCGATGTCGCGCTGCGCGACGCGATCGATGAGGGCGATGTGAGCGGGCCGCGCATGCAGGTTTCCGGGCCGATCATTACTATCACCGGCGGGCATGGCGACAATAATTTGCTGCCTTTCGAATTTCATTACAACGCGGAAGGGGTCGCGGACGGCGTGCCTGCGGTGATGGCCAAAGTGCGCGAAAATATTAAATACGGCGCCGACGTGATCAAGTTCACTGCATCTGGCGGAACTTTTTCGAAGGGTGATAGTCCGCTCTTCGAGCAATACAGTCCCGAGGAAATGCAGGCACTAGTGGCGGAGGCGCACCGGCTTGGGCGCAAGGTTGCTACCCACGCGCACTCGGCGCAGTCAATTAAGGATGCGGTCCGCGCGGGCGTCGATTCTGTGGAGCACGGAATTTTCATGGACGAAGAGTGTATCCAACTGATGAAGCAGCACGGGACGTATCTCTCGGCGACTACCTATCCGTTGTTTTGGTACGAGAAAAATGAGGACAGCTTGCATCTGCCGCCGTGGGTAATCGAAAAAGTGGCCATGATTATTCCCGCGGCGAAAGTGAATGTGGCGCGCGCGTACAAGGAGGGAGTGAAAGTCGCGCTGGGGACGGACGCCGGGGTTTATCCGCACGGATTGAATGGCGGCGAATTTTGGTCGATGGTGCAGCTCGGGCTGACGCCGGTGCAATCGCTGCAAGCGGGAACCGTGAATGCCGCCGATCTGATGGGGTGGAGCGACAAAATCGGAGCGATTGAACCCGGGAAATATGCGGACATCGTCGCCGTAAATGGCGATCCGCTGAGCGACATTACTTTGCTGCAGCATGTGGATTTTGTGATGAAGGGCGGCGTCGTCTACAAAGGCAATCAATAGCAGGCACGCTTGCGAGTTTGCAAAGTTTTGCGGAATTAGAGACGGCCAACGGAGCGGACGGCTGCGGCGCGAATCGTCGCCGGCCACAAAGTTTGAATCATTAGGAGGAAGCACTGATGATACAAAAACTCTTCGTCTCGGCAATTTTTCTGGCACTGCTTGCGGGCGCCGCCTTCGCGCAATCCAATACCGGTGAAATCACCGGCACGGTCCACGATCCGCAAGGCGCCATCGTTCCCGGCGCCACAATTACGATCAGCAGCGCGGCCACCGGCCTTTCCCGCAGCGCGACGACGCCCGATAATGGCTCATTCCGTTTTCTTGCACTTCCGGCGGGACAATATTCGCTGTCCGGTGAAAAATCCGGATTTGCGATTGCGAAGGTTGAGCACGTTCAAGTTCGCGTTGATGAAATAACCACCGTGGATGTGGCGCTGGCCGTCGCGCAATCCACGCAATCGGTCACCGTCGAGAGCAACGTCACGCTCACCGACACAGAAACCGCGCACCTGGGCAGCGTGATCAATGAGGAACAGGTCACTACCCTTCCGCTGAACGGGCGCAATTTTGCGCAACTTGCGCTGCTCAATGCCGGCGTTTCGGCATCCGGGGGTGGCGGCGGCCAGCAAGGCGGTGAAGGAGGCATTTCGGGTTACTCCTCGAACGGCCAGCGCTCCACCTCGAACAATTTCATGGTCGATGGCATCGATAACAACAATTACGAAGCCGGCAGCGTGGCGCAGCTTCCTTCCATCGATTCGATCCAGGAATTTCAGGTGCAGACGAATAATTACGCGGCGGAATACGGCCGCAGCAGCGGCTCGATTGTCAATCTGGTTACAAAATCCGGCACCAATCAATTTCACGGATCGGCCTACGAATTTTTCCGCAACAACGCTTTGGATGCGCGCAACTTTTTTGCCGATCCCGCTTTTTCCGCCCCCGAACTGCGTCTGAATCAATTCGGTGGAACCATCGGAGGCCCGATCCAGAAAGACAAAACTTTCTTTTTCGGCAATTACGAAGGCTTCCGGCAAATTGCGGGCATCACCAGCCTCACGAACGTTCCCACTGACGCACAGAGAAGCGGCCTATTTTTCAATCCAAACACGGGTCTAACTCAGCAGGTGACCGTGAATCCGATCAGCGCGCAACTTTTCACGCTCTTTCCCGAGCCGAATACCACCCAGCCGGGCGGAAATTTTGTGGCCTCCCCCAACCTTACTAACAGCACAAACCAGTATTTGCTGAAAATCGATCATCACCTGGCGCACGGAATGCTGACGGCGCGCTACAGCTACACCGGAGCCACGATTTTCTTTCCGTTCCAGCCCGGCCAAGGAGTTACGGCAATTCCCGGATACGGAGTGAACGACAAGGAATCTACCCAGCTAGGATCGCTCGGTTATACGTGGTTCATCAGCCCGGCGTCGCTCAATGAATTTCGTTTCGGATTCACGCGCGTCACCGGCTTCACCTCGAATCAGCCTGGCGCTCAGGCCGCGACCTACGGTTTCAATACCGGTTGGCCGGCGGGATCGCCAATGGGTCTCGGCAATATTCCCAATATCACTTTCTCCGGAGGGTTGGTTTCCGGTGTCAGCGCCACGTCCAATCTTGGCTCGACCGGCAACAATCCGGCCGGCAATTGGATCAACACGCTGCAATTTGTGGACAATTTCTCGCACGTCACTCCGCGCCACGAATTTAAATTCGGCGGCGAGGCGCGCAATATTCGCGACAATCGTGTTTACGACCTTTTCTTTAATGGACAACTTGGCTACACCGGCACAGTCAATCTGGAAGGAATTCCCAATCCGCTGGTGGATTTCGCGGAAGGCCTGCCCAGTTCGTCGTTGCAATTCGTCGGCAACTCCGGGCGTAGCTACCGCACCACGAGCTACGATTTCTTCGCGCAGGACAAATTCAAGCTGCGGCCCAATCTGACGCTCACTTATGGCCTGCGCTACGAGCTGAACACCGTGCTGCACGATGCGACCGGGCACTCGAGCACTTGGCGGCCGAATTTGTTTACCACGTTCCTTCCGCCGAACGCTGACCAGACCAATCTGGCTCAGCTGCAACTCTCCGGCATCGCCACGCAAAGCCAGCTGGGCGGCCTCTATAATGGCGACCACAATAACTTCGCGCCGCGAATTGGCATCGCGTGGGCGCTCGGACCGGCGCAATCCACCGTGCTCCGCGCTGGTTACGGGATTTTCTACGACACGGTTTTCGGAAATATTCCCGGAAACGTGATGTTGAATCCGCCGTTCTTGCCGGACTACTTCATCCCCAATCCCCCGTTCCCGGCTTCCTTCGGACCCTCCGGATTCCCAGTGATCACCGTCACGGCGGCCAATTTGCCCACGCCTTATTCGCAAGCGTGGAATCTCGACGTGCAGCATCAACTGCCCGGCAAAATGTTGCTCGACGTCGCGTATGTCGGCACCACCGGCACGCATCTGCCGCGCTTCGTCCAAATCGATCAGGCCTACATCACGCCGGCGCAGGTCAATGCGCTCACCAATCCCGATATCGTCACGCGCATGAACATCCTCGGAATTCCGCCTCCTGCGCAGCAATTCCTATTGCAACACATCGATCAGATGCCCAGCATCATTCGCGGCCCGTACTTCGGCTTCGCGCAGATTTTTCAAGCGCAAGATTCGATGAGTTCGAATTACAACGGGCTGCAGGTCAAGCTGGATAAACAGCTCTCGCACGGACTCACGTTTGGGGCCGCTTATACGTATTCGAAATCGATTGATAGCGCATCGGACTTTTTCGGCTCCGGCGTGAACGGGACGACGATCTTTCCGCAGAACAATTACGACACGGCCGCGGAGAAGGGCCTTTCCGATTTCGACATTCGCCACCGCTTCGTGTTCAATTACATTTACAGCATTCCGAGCCTGAAGAATTTGTGGCAAGCGATTCCGGAGCGGGTCGGCGGCGGATGGCAGATCAGCGGCATCGTTACCGCACAGACTGGCCAGCCATTCTCGGTGTTGACCGGAGCGAACCAAAGCAGCACTGGCCTGGGAGACGATCGCGCCAACGTCAGCGGTGATCCAAACAACGGCCCGCATACCGTGGCGCAGTTTTTCAATACCAGCGCATTTTCGCTGAATCAGCTGCTGACCTTCGGAGATTCGGGCCGCAATATCGTCACGGGTCCGGGCTTCACCGATGTCGATTTTGCCCTGATGAAGAACACCATCATCACCGAACGCGTGACCGTGCAATTCCGCGCGGAGTTTTTCAATATCTTCAATCATCCGAACTTCGCGCTGCCGAATAATGTGCTGACTTCGCCGTCGTTCGGCGCCTTGTTCCAAACTCCGGACGTGGCGCAGAATAACGTGGGCCTGGGCTCTGGCGGCCCGCGCCTGATTCAATTCGGCTTGAAGTTTTTGTTCTAGAGAGGAATTATGAGCCGGCGAGCGGGACGTGCGCGAACGCAGATTCCCAGTGCTTTGGTATTCGTTTTCTGTCTATCTGCGTTCGCATTCCCGCCACCGGAAGGGCCGCGCGTCGATTCACTCGGTCCGAATCTCTACGCCTATATCTCCGACAACGACAGCAGCGCTAATTCCACTTTCCTAATCGGCCCAAAAAGCATTCTGGTAGTCGACACAAGCATCGATCACTTTGAAGCCGAGAAGCTGCTGCGCGAAATCCGCAAAATCTCGCCGCTCCCGGTCGGCTACATCGTCAACACGCACTACCATCCGGACCATCAAGGTGGAAACGGAATCATCGGTCCCGACGCGGCGGTTATTTCGTCGCCGTTCACGCGCGAGAGAACGATCGCTGTCGCTGAAGCAACTTCGAAGCCCGGCGCAGCGCGGCCCGCAGGCCATGAATTCATGTTCCGGCCGGCCACGGAAACATTCACCGACAAACTGACCATCTATCTCGGCGACAATCCGGTCGAAATCATCGCTGCATGGCCGGCGCACACGCTCGGCGACGTCTACGTTTATTTTCCGAAGCAGCGGGCGGTAGCCACCGGCGATTTATATCTCACAAACAGCGTCCCGGCGATGGACCAGGGCAGCGCGGCGCACTGGATTCAGGATCTCGATCAAATTTTGGCATTGCCGGCCGATCATTTCGTGCCGGGACATTTCGAGGTGGGCACGCGTCAAACGATTCAACGCTTTCGCGATTACATGAACGATCTCAACACGCAAGTTGTGGCGTTCGCCAAGACCGGCGCCACCGAAGAAGAAATCCGCCAAAAAATCCAGCTGCCGCAGTACTCCGATTTCCGCCAGTACGCGAAATACGAAGCCACCTTCGGCGACAACGCCGCCGCAATCCTCAAGCAAATCCGCTCTGCGAAGTGACTCATCTTCGAGTTTTCTGGCGTCGAGTTCGACCGGCAAAAGCGAATAAGGTAAACTGGCACAAAGCGCCCGTAGCTCAGTTGGATAGAGCGTCTGCCTTCTAAGCAGAGGGTCGGGAGTTCGAATCTCCCCGGGCGCGCCATTCTTTTTTCCCATCGGTCGAATCGTTCGCGGCACAGCCAAAACCGTCGAATGGAGTCCGCGTGGTCGGTTTTTGGGGCGGACCAGATCGTCGCGAACTCTCTTCCCCCGTCCTACGATTTGAGATTTAATTACTATTTGAATTGCTTACCTGCGGCATAACTATGCCAGAATATGGACATGAGCCGGTTGGGACTTGGGTCTTCAATGATCCTGGCGATTGCTCTCAGTCCGTGGTCGCAGCGACCCAGCGCAAACGACGTTGCCGATCGCGAAGGTAGCTTTATCGATGGGGTTGTGACATACCAGAACCTAACACCGGTTAAAGGTGCAACAGTTTCCGCCGAGCCACTCGGACGCGCAATGGGTGCGATTACTCCTCACGCGGAAACCGATCAATCCGGATATTTCGTGATTCACATTTCGCGTTCCTGGTTTGGAAAATTCGCGGTGGCGGCGATGAAGGAAGATGAAGACTATCCCGACATGGTCAAACAGTTCTACAGCGACGGCAAATTCGTGACGGTGACATTGACGCCCAGACATCCCCACGCGACGGTAACACTTCGCCTGGGGCCGAGGGCAGGAGTTTTGGTTGGCACCGTCGCTGACGCAGTATCACAGGTACCTCTAAGTCCATGCGTAGAATTTCGGAGAGCTGCGGAACCGGGCAATTTTATGAGCGCCAGCGGATTGGTCAAACCGCGATACAAACTGCTGATTCCTCCGGACGCGGAAATCCTGATGAAGATTTCACTCGACGGCTACAAGACGTGGTATTACCCCGGAACGGTCGACAAAACAGCGGCAAAGTCGGTGCGCCTCGCGCCCGGTGAGAATAAATCTGTAGATATTCGGCTCGAACCTGACGCTAAGCTCAAAACTGGCTGCCCCGCACCACTCAATTCCCGCTAAGCCGGATTCTTTGTCAATAGCGTTCGAACATTCCGAGCACGTGACAGTGCAGAGTCTCATTCTGTCTGTGGCGTTGCGCTGGCGACCGCTAGGATTGTTCCGGCGAAGAGTAGCGTGTCGAAAAAGTAGTTTATGCCCTCGATTTTGGCTCCGGTGCTGGGGTCCATCAGCGCGGCGATCAGGATTGGGCCGTAGACGAAGACGACTAGCAGCACGATCCAGGTGCCTAGAACCGTTGCCGCCATGTGCGTCTTTTTGTCTAGCAGGATGCATGCGCCCGCTGCGAGAAGGATTGCGCCGGTCACGTAGCCGATTAGCAGGCGTCCGGGAATCCATACGGGCATCAGAGCTTCGAGTGGGACACCGGGGCGTGCCAGTGGATGCAGAAAATGCATGACGCCATAAAAGATGGCGGTGATGGCGATGATTATGCGGCCTATCGTTATTAACCTGCGTCCGGCGGGGCCGTGCATCGCGCTCCCCGCGAAAACCCAGGCGCCGCTGCCGAACGACATTTCGCGGAGTGTCAAAGTCCAGGCGAACCTGTCTTTGGGGGTGGCGATTGTGCCCGGGATGTCCATCATGGCAACGAAAAGAAACATTGTTAGCCCGAGCAGCAGGCCGGACCAGCGCACTTGAATTTTTGTGGCGATACTCAGGGACGCGGCTACAAGCGCGACGCCTACGAAATAGGCCCAGAACAAACGCCACGGCATGTATTCAGGAACTAGGGGCGCGACGAATTCCACGCCAAAGAGGTGAAGCGCGCCGAAGACTCCATACGGAACGGCAAAGCACAAATAGCTGAGGGCTACGATTTTTTCCAGGCCCGGGGCGCGGGCGATGTTGGTTCTTGCAGCCCACAGCGCGATGAGGGAAACCAGGATGCCAGCAGCGCACATCGCAATGACCGTGCGGGATGTCCCAATAAACATGACGAGAATTGTTGTTCGCATGCCGATCCCAAGCGTACGGTCGCGTTCTCTATCGGGAACAGGCTTTCGCGATCAGTAGCGGCGCGAATTGTACAACAAAGAGACGGTGAGGATATTTATTTTCGAATCTGGACACGCGCCCGTCCTGGAGCGCCCGTGGGGTCGAGTTTTTCGCGTCCGCAGTTTGCATTTCCAGATCGGAGTACGTCAGTCGGATGCCGGGCCAGCGAAGAGGATGAGATTCTCGTCTGGGTCCGAGACTATGAAAGTCGTGGCACCCCATGGTTCCTTCTTGAGCGCCTGATGGACGGAGACTCCTCCAGCCTGATAACTCAGAAAGAGCTCTTTGATTTCGTTCGCGGTGGCGACCGTTATGGAAGCGGAGAGCAGATGTTCGCGCTTGCGAATATCGCCTGCGAACACCGGTTCGCAGACCAGCCGCAAGTTAATTCGTGCACTGTCGCGGAAGACTTGCGCGTAGTCGGGCGGGTCGCCATAGACGAATTGGATCGCGAAGCCAAGTCTCTTTGTGTAGAAATCGCAGGAACGTTTGATGTTCGCAACGAAGAGTTGCGGCTCAATTCCACTTAGAATGGGACGCGGGGTCGGCTCTCGGGGTTCATCGGTCATGTCATCTGCTCCTGATTTGCAATCCGGCATGCTTTATCACGCGCGTCCTGCACGATCTTGTCAGACTCCTTTAGGAACGATGACCAGATTGGTCCGGGCAGTCTACCTTGCCACAGAATCAAATTGATTGGCAGCTGCATCGATGTGCCGTCGATTCGTCGCTTCCATACTGTGGCCGGCCGAGTGTCGATTGGCTCAAAAGCTGCTCGTTAAACTGCCGGCGTGCCGAGTACTAGAAAAGTGTAGGACTTTCGTTTCCCAAAGTTTGCGCCCACCGCTCCATTGTGGTACACGTTCACGAACATCACACTTTGTGAACCTGGGAGGAAAGCCGAATCGCCCCAAGGTGATTGTTTAGCCGTTTTCTTAAATGGATTCGCGTACTTTTTCGGAACTTTATGGAAGCGCTCGGCAAATACAAGATCGAATCAAAGCTCGGTCAAGGTGCCATGGGGTGTGTGTACAAAGCCTGGCACCCCGGCTTCCATGACTATGTGTCGCTGAAGACTATCCAGGATACACGCCTCGAAAACGCGCAGTTGCTGGAGCGATTCAAGCGCGAAGGCCGCGCGCTGGCCAAACTGAAACATCAAAACATCGTTCAAATCTATGACGCGGATCAGGCGGAAGGTGTTCACTTCATCGTCATGGAATATATGAATGGCGGGAGCCTCGATCGAATCATCGAAAAACGAGAGCACAGCCCGCTGGCCATGCGCCTCGGTTACATTATTCCCGCCTGCCACGCCTTGAATTACGCGCATCGCCGCGGCTTGTTTCACCGCGATATCAAGCCTGCCAACATCATGCTGCACAACGACGGCAACGAAGAAGTCGTCAAGGTCGTCGATTTCGGTATCGCGCGCTTGGTGGATCTCTCCGAAAAGCAGGATTTTTCCATTTCGCAGACGAGTCTGTTAGTCGGCTCTCCTGCTTATATGGCTCCCGAGCTTCTGACCGGATCGTGCCGCGCCAACGAGCGCACCGACATTTGGGCTTTGGGAGTAACGCTCTACGAATTGTTGTCCTTCGAGCGCCCCTTCCAGGGCAGAAATTTCGAGGAGTTGCGCCACAACATTATTCATGCCAATCCGAAATCACTCGCAAAGCTGGCGCCCGATTGCCCGAACGATCTGGTCGCCGTAGTGCTTCGCATGATCGAGAAAGACGCTTCCCGCAGGTATCAGGTCGTCGAAGATTTGCTATTCGATCTCGAACCTATCGCCAGGCGCCTGCGCTGCGAGACGGCTGCCTCCCTGATTCACCGCGCCAATGACCTCTGCGAGATCGGCGAAATGGAAAGCGCGAAATCGGTCTTAAGCGAGGCGCGCAACTACGATCCGGCGAATTCCCAGCTACGCGAACTTCTCCAAAAGATCGAAAAAGAACTGCATCGAAAAGAGCTGCTGCCGCGCTTGCACACGCACCTGAAACGCGCCCGCGATTTCACGCACCTGGATGAATATCAGAACGCCCGGGAAGAAATTGGCTTCGCGCTGGCCCTCGACTCCACTTTCGAGCCGGCCCGCAAGTACCTCGAAGAGATCGAAGAGCAAGCAAAGAAAAAAGAGCTGCTGCAGGAAAAGCTGCGGCAGATCAAGCTGCGAATTTCCGAAGGCGAATTGTCGCAGGCCGAAAACTTCCTCAAGGAACTCGAGGACCTCAGCTCCGGCAATCCGAAATCTCTGGAGTTGCGGCGGCAGATCGAGCAGGAAAAGCAGCAACGGCTGAAACGCAAGCGCATCAACGAAATTCTGAGCCGCGCGCAGTCGCTGCTCGCCGCGCTGCAGGAAGACGAATGTCTGGCCTTGCTGGCTCAGGGATTGCAGGAATATCCGCAAGAACCCGAATTCCTGAAGATGCAGGAAATCGTGCGCCGCGATCTGGCCGATTCGCTTTCGCAACTGGAGCGCCAGCGGAATATCGATGAAATCCGGCAGTTCGTGGGAAACGGTAATTGGGAAGCGGCGCACCAAAAGATGGAAGCGTTGCTGCAAAAGTTTCCGCATGATGCCGCGGTGAGCAATCTGCATTCGTTCGTCGCACAGGAAACTTACAAAGCTGAGGCACCCGAAGAGCGCGGCGCCACTGAAGCAGAAACCAGCGCGAGCCGAAAGAAACGCCGCTCGAAGAAGCATCCTGATGCAAACGCAGCCGAGGAAATCACTTTTTCGGAAACCAGAAGTCTGCTGGCAGATGGCAAGCGCGACGAGGCCCTGCAACTGGCACAGAGCGCCATCGAAGCGCGCGTATTCAAAAAGAACGACGCCCGCGTACTCGCTTTGCTGAAGGATATACATAATTTCAATCGTACGCCGAGCGAACCTCAGCAAGCCGCCGCTCGAGGCAGTCAGGCGGCAGTTCAGCAACCGCACGAAATCGAACCGCAGCAGACGGTCTTCCCAAGCGAAAGAGCGGCCGAAGTGGCCTCCGATTGGCGGCTGACCGTGCCGCCCTCAGAAAATGACGGTCTCAGCACCTCCGCGTCGGCACCCGCCGATTACGGAATCGAATTCCCGGTGCCAAAAGTGGGAGCGCGGGAAGGATCGCAAGGATTTCCCGCCAGCGCGGCGGCGCCCGAAACGGTGCCCGCGGATTTGCCTCCGTACCTGGAAATCCTGCGGGGAAAAGCCAAACAGATCGGTGTGGTGGCCGGCATCATCGCGCTAGCGTCCGTTGCGCTATTCGTGCGCTGGCGGATCGCAAACGACGCGGCAAAAAAAGAGACGGCCGCCTTCCATCAAGCTGCCGAAGATGAAAGCGTTCGGAAATGGCCGCAGGCCGCGGCCGAATATCAGGCACTGGCACAGGCTCACGGTGCGCTCGCAACGCAAGCCGGCAACGAATACACCCGGCTGGCCGCGCTGCTGCAAAAGGAAAAAGACCTCGAGCAACAGGTCCAGCAAGCAAAAGCAGCCGCCAGCTACGAGCAAGCCGAAACTCTGCTTACGCAACTGGCGGACCTCCACGGCGAGATGGAGGCTCAGGCGCGTAAAGAAAAGAACGAAATCGCGGCGGGCGTGCAATGGGAAGAAAATGAATTAAAGGAACACCAACTAAGTTTGAATCGCGCGCCAGCGCAGCATCCCGCCACAAAGGGCGTCGCAACAAAGAATGCTCCGTCAGCTCCAACGATTACTCCAACTTCTGCTTGCACGCTATCGACAAGTGATTTGCCGGTCCGCCTGAATCGGGCCGACCGCAACAGCGCTCAGGGAAACTACGAGAGCGCCGAGCGCGAGTACAACGACGTCCTAGCCTGCGAGCCGAACAACGAGAGGGCGCGCACCGGCTTGGAGCGCACTCTCAAGGCAAAAAAAATGTAGCTGCGGATGAAGCCGGTAACCGACGGCTCCAATAATAGGGCGGAAGTTTTTGCGGAATCGAAAGGTTAGCCGGACCAGGCAGTGGTGCACAACTGAAGGCCTGTATTCGCGGCGCGATTCGCGAGCGCAGGGGAGCAATTGTAAACATGAAGCCTAGATTCTCGAATCCGAGGTTCTCCGCAGATCGTTGCCGCGGCGCGCTCGCGTTAATCGCGCTATGCCTGTGTGCCTCCGCGTTAACACTCTGCCTGTCCGCCAAAGAACTGCCGCTCAACGCCATCGTGGTCTATCAAACCGCCTCGGCATGGACCTACATGCAGGCCTCCGACGTACAACTCAACGCCAAGATCGAAGTGAAAGACTGCGGCAATGAGCAAAGCATCGATAAAAATGTTTACGGCAAGTTCCCTAAAATCCGCCTGTCCGCTCCGTCGTCTCTAGAAGTTCTGGAAAATGGCAGCCTGCGCTACACCAAGAACGATGTCGCTACCTGCGTGGTGCCCGACAATCTAAAATTCGAAAAGAATTCCGGGTTTACTCCGGGGCAATTGGCCGCCAAGTCCTCCCTCGACGGCAAACCCATCGGCTCGGCAACCGCAATGCCTGCGCTGAAACCCGGCATGCTGATCGTGTTCGTTGCCGCGCCGGACGCCGAATATGCCGAGTTCTTGTTAGCGTCGCGCGCGTCTGAAATCGCGCTCTGGGATGCCTACTTGGCGAAATTTCCGTCTGCGGCCCACACGGCGGAAGCCAAACTTTCCTTCACACATTTTCTCGTCAACCAGAGTCGCGCCCATCTCCAGCTCTACAAGACTTCGGAATCGCAAGCCTCCCCCGCCTATGCCGAGCTGAAAACCGCCGCGCAACTCGCCTTCAAGGCAAAATCCATTTTGCCCGGCGACGCCGAAAGCCTGTCGGCGATCGAAGAAGTCACCGCCGCCGTCGACACCATCGCCAAGAAAGGCACCGGCGAACTTCTGAGCTACCAGCAAGCCCTTTCCGCCAAGACCGCCGGCTACGAACATCTCAAAACCGCCGATTATCTTCTCCAGCAGCTCCAGGAAATCGATCCGCAGAATCCTTCGGTGGTGGCATTCGAATCGGGCGCTACCAAAGAAACCAGCACCTACGAAACCGCAATCCATTCCGCTCAGAACCAAATCGCGTCGAATCACCCCGATGACGCGATGCGTGCAGTCTCTCCCTACCTGGCATTTCTCCCGGAAGATCCGCGCATCGCCGAAATCGTCAATTCGTCCCACAGCTATCATTTCAATAAAGGTAAATCCTCCGCCGATTCCAACAATTGGCAGGATGCCGTGCACGAATTCGATCTCGCAGAAACGATTAAGCCCTCTCCCGAATCCGTCGCGGCGCTGGCCAACGCCAAAAAGGAATTAGAGAAGGCCAATAATAAAGCCGCCGCGGAAGCCGCCATTCGCAAGAGCAATGATTTTGCGGCTCAGAGCGACGTTCTCTCCGCCTACGAAGTCCTCGACAATCTGCCTCCTGACCAACGCGCTCTCGTCGAAGCGGAACGCACTGCTCTCGGCCCCGCATACGTAACCACAGCTTCGGCGGCCGCCGCACAAATTCAAAAAGCCCACGACCCCATTCGCGGATTGGCGGATGAAAAGGAAATCGAAAAGGCCTACGTTTATCTCGATCGCGCCTTCGCCTTCGACGGCCAACCCGCCCTCAAAGAACGCCGCGACGATCTCGCCGACAAGCTCAGCCAATATTATTTAGAGCAAGCCATCCGCTACGATTCCAGACCCATGGGCTCGGGCGCATGCATCGGCTGGTCGTTCCTCGATAAAGCCATGCCCTATAAAGCCAGCAACCTCGAGGCTCTCCGCGATGAGAAGACCAAAGCCGAGGCCACCTACCAGTTGCGCTCGCACCTTTCGATCCATGTCACTTTTCGCGATCAGACTTCCCGCCGCGACAGTATCGGCTTCGCCGAACAACTCGCCGACGCTATCGCCTCGGGTCTCGAAAATTCCGGGCTGCGTGTAAAGATTGTCCGCCCCGGAGATACTCCCATCGTCGAACCGAGTTTTAGCTTGGTCGGCGACGTGGTGGACCATCGCAAGAACAGCACCACAAAGTCCGACTCCAAAGATTCCAAATACCGCGCCGGCGAAGAACAGCTTCCCAACGAGCAATGGAACGCCATCAATCGC
>Ga0206813_1026_pt1 | contig 46407 bp, 36 predicted proteins | sample Alteio_BWOrgCont_92_FD_152856 | JGI IMG/M metagenome (GOLD analysis project Ga0206813, IMG submission 152856) | Enriched cells from forest soil in Barre Woods Harvard Forest LTER site, Petersham, Massachusetts, United States -... | ecosystem: Environmental > Terrestrial > Soil > Temperate forest >...
AATCCCGCACCGCCACATCAATCAATTTCGTCTCTCGCGCCCGCCGCACAATCCCATAATCCAGCGGCCCGGAAAAAAACTCCGGAAATATCGTCACAATATCAAACCGCACGATTCGTCCTCTTCCTCCAAAATCGCGGAATCCACCGCGGCACCTCGTCGCAATAGCGCTCGTAAGCCGCCCCCATTTTCCGAGTCAAGGCAGGCTCCTCATAAATCAACACAAACAGTAAAAATCCCAGCCCCACCAAAACCAAATACTCCAGAAAAATCGGCGACCGAAACAAAACATACTCGCCCGCCAGCACCATCAAAACGCTCAAGTACATCGGATTCCGCGTATACCGGTAAAGCCCCTGCACCACCAACACCTGCGGCGGATCAATCGGCGCGGGCGTCCCCCGTCCGCGAAACACAAAATCCAGCGCGCACCAAAAATATCCCCAAGCCCCAATCAAAATCAGCGCCGAAGCCAGCGCCTGCCACCAATGCCCCGGCGCAATCGACCGCCGCAACCACGGCATAAGCCAATACATCGGAATCCAAACGGTAATCGACCCCGGCGCAACAATCGTAAAAATCGCCAGCTTGATCAGCAGGAAGGAAGTGTAAGTTTTCTTAAGCTCCGGCTGCATCATGCGCCAACCCTCGCGCGTTCGTACAAGTCTAAATTTCCGTCTCAGTGTAACGTAAATGCAGAGCAGCCATGTAGCACAGCCACTCCTGGCTGTGTACGTTCGGCGAGGCATCACGTATAGCTATCGCCAAAAAATCCACAGGCAAGAGTGCCCGCGCTACTAAAAGCGCCAATCTTCAAATCCTAAGAATTTTCGTTCAGGTCCAGCAGGCCATCCGGAGGAAGTATCTCAATACTATGCCCCAGCAAATCAATCTTCGGACAAATCTCCACCGCCAACGGAATCAAAAGTTCCCCCCGCGCAGAATTCACAATCAACAAAGGCGTCCCCGCCACTCCCTCGCCCGTAGGCTGCACCTCGCGCACCACTCCCAATCGAATCCCGCTAACCCGCTCGCGCACCTCGCACCCAATCAAGTCCGTAACAAAATAAGTCCCCGCAGGCAGCACCACACGCTCAGCAATCGGCACCTGCACTTCAATTCCAGCAAACCGCCCAGCGTCTTCAATCGAATCGCATCCTTCAAAATGAAAAACCGCCTGCCCGCCATGGCTCTGACTCAACCAGCAAGCACGCACACCAATCGCACGCGGCTCATTCTTACCATCGAAGAGATAAACAGACTTAAGGCGGGTCAACCGATCAGGAAAATCAGTGAGGATTTCAGCCGCAACTTCGCCACGCCGCCCCTGCGGCCGAACCAAGCGGGCGAGCGTTACAAACTTCGTATTCTCAGCGCTCACTACTCAAGTATTTCCAGCGTAAATCTTTTCCTGAGTTTCATGCCAGCCGCGCCCAGGATGGTTCGAATCGATTTCGCAGTGCGCCCTTGCCGCCCGATCACTTTCCCCAAGTCTTCCGGGTGCACTTTCAATTCCAACACCGTCACTTGCTCACCATCCACCGCCCGCACGGAAACTTGATCGGAGTGGTCAACAAGAGCTTTAGCGATAGCCTCAACGAGGTCTCTCATGATAGCGCCCCTCCACAGGCCGCTAGGGCGAGCGGGATGACCCGCGCTCGAACTAGATCAAGAAACACTTACCCTGTGGTCTCGGACGTATCAGGCTATCTTCTGGTTACGCAAAAAACTGCGGACTGTGTCGCTAGGCTGAGCACCCACTCCCAGCCAATACTTGATGCGCTCAGCGTCCAGCTTCACCTCATGAGGTTTCTTCAGCGGATCGTAAGTCCCCACAATTTCCACAAACCGCCCATTCCGCGGACGCGTCTTCTCAATCACCACCACGCGGTAAAATGGCCGCTTCTTCTTACCCATACGTGCCAAACGAATAGTTACCACTCTAATTTCCCTCCATTTCGAATCCCACAAGTATAGCGAACCGAGCCACGTAACCCTAGCAAGATTTCGCCACCACCGACGCGCCCGCCGAACCAACGTACCGCCGGCGTCCCTGCCGGCATCTTACGACCACAAAAGCCCGCAAAGCCCATAATCGTCGACGGCGCAAACAACTAAATTAATCGCACAAGTAGCGCTGGCGTCCCGCCGGCTCTTACGACCACAAAAGCCCCCAAATACCGAAATCGTCGACGGCGCAAACAACTAAATTAATTGCGACGAATTCGGCAGTTCAGGTCCGCCGTCGATTATTACCCCTACCGAAACTTGCGCTCGTAAGATGCCGGCAGAGACGCCGGCGCTACTTTAACCCCGCAAATTTGCCGATCCCGCGCATCTTGCCTTTAGCCATTCCGCCAAACCGCTTCAACATCCGCCGCATGTCAGAATATTGCTTGAGAACTTGATTCACGTCTTGCACAGCCGTGCCGCTGCCGCGCGCAATCCGTTTCCGCCTCTTCCCATCAATAATATCCGCATCCTCGCGCTCAGCCGCGGTCATTGAGTTAATAATCGCCTCAATCTGCTTCAACTGCTTCTCATCCACCGAAACATCTTTCGGAATATTCGCAAACGGCCCAATCTTCGGCAGCATCCCCATCAACGACTCGAGCGACCCCATCTTCCGCACCTGCTGCAACTGATCCCGGAAATCCGCCAAAGTAAAATCATTCTCCCGCAACTTCCGCTGCATCTCCCGAGCCTGTTTCTCATCAATCGACTTCTCCGCCTTCTCAATCAGCGTAAGCACATCGCCCATGCCCAAAATCCGCGAAACTATGCGGTCGGGATGAAAGGCCTCGAGCGCATCATACTTCTCGCCCACGCCGGCGAATTTCACAGGGGCGCCCGTAACTTTTCGAATCGAAAGCGCCGCCCCGCCGCGCGCGTCACCGTCGAGCTTGGTCAGAATCACGCCGGTGACAGCCAACCGCTTATGAAATTCCCCCGCCGATTTCACCGCGTCCTGCCCAATCATCGCGTCAGCAACGAACAGAATTTCGGTAGGCGAAAGCTCGCTCTTCAAAGTAGAAAGCTCAGTCATCAATTGATCGTCAATGTGCAAACGGCCAGCAGTGTCGACAAGAATCACGTCATAAGCCGAAAGCTTAGCCTCGCGCACCGCCCCACGCACAATCTCCACAGGCTTATCAGTCCCAGTTCCAGGCCAAATCGGCGTCCCAGTAGCCTTAGCCACTTGCGCGAGTTGTTCCCGAGCCGCCGGCCGGTAAACGTCAGTAGAAACCACAATCGGCCGGTGCCCATGCTCGCCCAGCCACTTCCCCAATTTTCCAGTAGTGGTAGTTTTGCCCGATCCCTGCAACCCAACAATCAACCAAACCGAAGGCGGCCGCGAAGCAAACTGCATCTTAGCCTCGCGTCCCAAAAGCATCGAAAGCTCATCGCGCACAATCTTCACAACTTGCTGATCCGGCGAAAGCGTAAGCAAAACCTCAGATCCCAGCGCCCGCTCCCGAATATGCGCAATCAATTCATCCACAACTCCAACGTTAACGTCGCCCTCCAGCAACGCCTCGCGAATCTCCCCCAGCGCCGTATCCAAATGTTCTTCAGTAAGCTTCCCCTGCCCCCGCAGGTTCTTAAAAGCCCTCTGCAATTTTTCAGTAAGCGTCTCAAACATGGTCAGTGTCCCCGCCCCATCAAGTTAACACGACACACAACACGGTTGAAGGGTCGCAGAAATCTTAGGTGCGTCCAACTCAGGAAAGCTTAGCAGGCCGGGAACTTTTTATGGTGGGTAGTGGAGCGGCGGCACTCAAGAAAATCACCAGGTTTTTCTCGCCGGGACGCGCCGCCGACGGAACGATCATCGCCTCGAAACCAGCATCGTTGGCCTGTTTCCCAATTTGACGGGCATACGCGGGATCAGCTTGCACCAGACTTTGAGAACTGATTTGAAGCTGGCTGGTTGTAGCCGGGTCCGTCAGATCCAACACCGCATCGAGCGACACCTCCATCTCATACACCCACCAGTCGTCCGCGGCGAAACTCTGAGGATTGATTCCGCGCGCGATCTGCCCCTTCGAAACCTCGGCAATCGCAGTTTCGCTTGCAAATGAGGTGTAGAGCACGCCAGCGAAACCGGGCGAATTGTAACGCCCACCACTCCGCGCGCTTCCCAAAGTTGAAAGAGGATCAACTCCCTTGAACACCACTCGGTAAAAATTAGCGGAGACCGACTTTCGAGGCGCCTCGCCAAAGCCAGACAATTAAAGGAAGACTCCTTCACGGACAGCCTGCAAATCACCCTCAACTCGATCGAATTCGCGCCTCATGAGCACAGTCATCGGCGTGTCTCCACCAAAGCTCGGATTCGGATGCTGAAGATAATTCTTAATGGCAACGTCGTTCGGCATGGTTTCCTGCAACATCACAACAACGCGCCTCAGTCGTTCAAGTTCCGGCTTCGGTCGCGGACGCGTGCCTTTCATCCAACGGTGCGCCGTCCGGCCGGACACATCCAGGATGCGCCCCAACGTCTCTTGCGTTACTCCAAGCGTCCGCACGATTGACGGAATGTTCGGCATGCGCGACGGCAGCGGCGATACCGCTTCAGCCAACAAGGTCAACTGCCGCCGCAACTGAGCTGGCGGCTGTTTGAAATCCACGAGTATGATCATCGCGTCCGAATATTGCGCGCGCACAGCCTCCACGGCTGCTCTCCCCTCCATAACCGGCATCCGCATATCCACCAGAACAAGGTCAGCCCGCTCCCCGCCGAGCGCCTGAAGATCCGCGCGGGATCCGATTGAGTGAACTTCCGCGAAGCGAGCCAGCATCCCCTCGCTCGGTGGATGCGTCCCTTCGCCCTTTAATGCCAACACTCTGGATGTCACGCTCACTCCTTCATTTTACACCCTCTGAGATGAGTGTCAAGACATTGTCCGGACATATCGGAATGTGCCAAGCAACTCCCTGTTTTCTCGCTTGGCGATGTCTACTTGCTCTTGGTCGTTTCGGTCTTTGCGTCTTTCGGAGCGGGGTGTTTGTCAGCAACGCGCTGGCGCTGCTTGCTGGTGCGGTCGTTGGCTTTATCCTGGCGTTCGCGTGCTTTGAAGGCGTCACGCTCGGGGTGCACTTTAGGCTTAGATTGATGATGGAAGGCCTTACCAAGCCAATTGGAGTTGCCGCCAAAAGCCTGAGCCCCCGGCGCAAAAACCACGAGAAGCGCCGCAAAGACGATCAAAGCCCAGAAACTCTTCCTCATAACCAACCTCCGGGCCAGCGGTATCCAGACAACAGCTAGACCAACCCGGATAACTCAACTGCATATAAATCGCCAAATCCAAACTGCAATTGCCACTGAAAACAAGCCACTTAACATCAACCCAAGCTGGCCAACCCAAGTTTTCGTCACCTTAAGGTGACGAAAAGCCCACAAAATATCACCCACCAGAAGACATCAACCCAGCCGCAACCACGAGCCAAGCCCTGTAGCACAGCCACTCCTGGCTGTGTCCGAATCAAGCCCCTCTCAAACCGAAACCCAAAAGCACCCGTCAAATGTTACAAATCCTCCCCAAACACCACGCCAAGGTAATAGTATTTTAGTATTGACAAACTGGTTATCTCATGCTACCCTCAATCCGGCCAAGTCGTCGAGCCAGGGAGCAATGCTCGCGCCAAACATCAAAATCGCGATCCAATCCCAACCACCCGGGACCCGAGGGCCAATCCCGCAGCGCCCCAACCCCTCCCCCACTCACAAAAAAGGCGAACAAAAGGCTAATCGGGAATGGATTTTATTAGAAACGCCCGCATCTCCATCAAAACAAACAACAGCGATCGATTCTAATCGGGAAGAAAACGCAGTTTTCACACCCCGAAAAACGACCCTTTTCGAAGGAATTGGCGAAGAAACAGCGAAAAAACTCCGAGGCATCCAAGTAGTGTAACGATGTTATTCGAGGAACGGTCCTCAGAATCCGCAAGAACTCAAAAGACCGTCCCCGTTACGAAACTAAAACGCTCCGTAAGGCCCAAACCGGCTACCAGTGATAACAATCTCGTAGTCGATAGGCGAATCCCCGCAACGCCGCACCGGAAACTTCGCGTCATGCAGCATCGCCTGCATCCGCCGATCCTCCCCAGCCGGCCCGGTTCGCAACCCGATAATATTCGCCACCTGGCCATCGCGCCCAATCAACAAATAATACGCGCTAAATTGTCCCGGCGGCGCCATCGGCGGCGCTCCCAATCCCCAAACGCCTGGCGGATGCGGCCACTTGACGTTGCCCTTCTGCGCAGGCTCAGGGCACCAGTCATGAACTTCAGCCTTAGCCCCAGGCGTGAACACAGTCTCGTCAAAGCTGCTCTGCGCCTCGAGCGTAGTAATGTGGATGTCGATCGATTCACCCAGCGCGCTCAAAATAATGTGCCGCGGAAACCGCTTCCCGCCGATCGAAACGAAATCATTGATGCGGAATTGCGATCCCGCATAACGCCCATAAATCCCGCCGATCGCCGCATTGATCGCGTTGGTATTCAAATCAAAGCAAGCCTGCGGCCGCGCATAATTCGATTCGAATTCCACACAGTTGCGGTAATCCCCGCTGCTCTTATCCGCGTAAACTTTCTTCACGTTAGGATCGGAGCCCACAAGCTGCGCCACCGGCGCCCGCAAACTCTGCTGAATCCGCCACAAAGGCAAGGGAATCGCCTTAGTAGTCCGCTCGACGGACAGTTTGTGCCCCGCGGCGATATCGGTTTCCACTATGTCGCCCATCTTGAAATATTCGCGGTATTTATCCGGCGCAGCCCAGAAAAGTTCGTACATCCCGTCCACACTATTGTCATCCAGCGTGTACTTGAAATTAGCAAGCAGGTGAAAAGGCGCCGCACCGGATCCACGCAACTCGGAATCCGCCGCGGCCTTCTTCAACAGCTCCTTAGCCTCTTTTTTCGAAGGAACATTCTGCGCGCTCACGGCGGTAACCGTGAACGCCAAAGCTAAAACGGTGCAAGCAAACGCTCGAATAATCTTAGGCATAGGTATAAGTCCATCCCAACCCGCTGAGATTTAAAATTATAAAGTAGCACGGGTTTCATAGAAAATCAGATGCGGCAAAACAGACACAACGTTGCAAGCAGGAATTACGCGGATTGTATTGTCAGGGCACGACTTCAGTCGTGCCATCTGCTTCAAAAAACACAATTGCCACGAGGTTTATTTGTAGTGCCAAGCCGCAGAATCCTTATTTTTAGGAGCCTGCGCCGCCATGTGCCCCGCCATCGTCCGAATCAGTTCCGCATTGGTCGTAGGCTGCCAACCATGCCCCTTCATGGGCCGTCCATAGGTAAAGGATCCGCCAAACTCCGGATCGCGCGCATTCACCAGAAAATCCTCAAGCTTATAAACGCCGAGATTCAGATAGTAATTGTCCATATCGCCGCTGAAGAGATGCAGCTTGCCCACCAGACTCGACCCGATCTTCGCCCAATTTCTCTGCAAGTAATCGCGCAAATCATAATCATGCGCCCGCATATACTCAGCCACGGACCGATCCATTTCCCCGGTATCCAAATTCCACAAAGGCTTAGGATATCCATCCACGCCGACAGGCCCATAAGCCGCGTCCCAAGCGCCAAACTGTTCCGCGGAGCGCCCATCGCTCCCCAAAACCAATTCAATATCATTGAATTGCTGGTTCGTAAGCCGCGGCCGCCCGTCCGAAACGCGCTGCATATAAAAAGGCGCGCGCGGGAAATCATCCGATTGCAGGAAGAAATTTTTATCCTCGTAAATATTCACCGAGCCCCAACTGCGGAAATCCACCGGGTCAGGATAAAAAGTCCAAGTGCCGCCAAAAAAATCCGGATGATAAACCTGCAACGCCAAAGATTCCCAGCCTCCCGTAGAGCCGCCGGTCAAAACCCGCGCATAAGATTCCGGAATCATCCGAAACTGTTTTTCGAGCGCAGGAATCAATTCCTGCAGGATGGCGTCGCCGTAAGGCCCATTGTTCGCGGAATTAACGGCGTAAGAATCGTCAAAGTAAGGCGTGGGATGCTGAAACGTGACGGCAATCACGCGCGGAAAATCATCCGAATTCCAGGCTTCATAAAATTCGCGCGGCGTCTCTTGCTGCACCAGCGCCCCGGAAACAATCTGCAACGGGCGTACTGGCTCGATTACATTCAATCCTTTTTTCGCCGCCTGTTTTTCAGCCCAGGTTGGATGAGTCACCTTGGCATCCGGATCGAATCCGAACGGTGCATCGGCGCTGAAATGGCTTTGCAAATACACGACCGGGTACGCGACGCCCGGATGCGCATCGTAGCCCTTCGGAAGAAGGACGCTCGCGCCGAGATCGATCGGGCAGCCCCAGAATTTCGTGAGCAACGCGCTGCGCAGCTTGACGTGCTTCACCCAAGCAGAATCCGACGCCGGCGCAATCGGCGGAATAATTTTGCTCAACGAGAGCGCCACGTCAAATCCCGCCGCGGCATTCAGATGAACTTTTGTCACGTCGCTGATCAGATTTCCCGGCGCGGAATTAAATTGCTGCCCCTCGCCCTGATCGAGATGGACCCACACGTCGTGCCCATCCCCGCGATGACATTCCGTATAAACATTCAGGACCGCCTGAGCGTAATAATCGCCGGCGGGAAGTTCGCGGAGGCTGCGCATGGGAATGCCGCGAGTGCCGGCGTCAATCGTCGCAGCGGCGCCGGGCTGAAGTGCGGACACATCGAGGCCGAACATCGGCACGACAACGTTGTCCCAATCGCCGGCCTGAAGGCGCGGCTCCGCATCATTGCTCTTGCTGAGAATCAGATAGACGCGGCCAGTAATCGGCGCGGCTCGAAGAGAAGAAGGAAACGAAATCTGAAATCGAACAACGCGATCAGCCGGCGAAGCAGCCCTCCGCAAGCCAAAACCCGAAACAATCAGCAAACAAATGATCGAGGCAATCCCAAGTAGCGCCGGCGTCCCGGCCGGCATCTTACGAGCAAAATTTTCGCCAAGGCCAACACTCACGGACGGACCTCAAAACCCAAAAGGGCCGGCAGGACGCCAGCGCTACGTTGGTTCGCTAAAAATTAAACTTAAGCGCCAGCTGAATAATTCTCGAATTCACGGATGTCGACGATATTTGCCCGAAGGTCGGCGAGCTGAAATTATTATCGGGATTCGAGAACTGCGGCGTGTTAAACGCATTGAACATTTCGGCCCGGAACTCGAAATTCGCCGTCTCCACGGGCCATCCTACTGCGGTTTTCTTGATGATGGCCAGATCGAAGTTCCGCTGATCGGGCCCGCGGACGATACCGACGCCGGCGTCCCCGAAACCCGTTCCGATTCCATCGGGACTGATCACCGCGGGCGTCATAAAGCACGCAGCATTAAAATAATTGCTCAGCTTACTGTTCACCGACCCGTGCGTAACCAATTGCCCCGCCGAACAACCAGGCACAATCGAAGCGCGATCCTCGGAAATTCCGAACACGTTGTTCACGTTCGCATCCAGAATCGTAATGTACTGCCCCGCCTGAATCGTCAGCACGCCGGCAGTCTCCCAACCGCTGAGCACATGCCCGAGTATGCCCGATCGATTCTTCGGCGAAGGCAAATCATAAACGTAGCTGACCGTAAGCCGTTGCGGCCGGCTGTAATCCGGCGGACCGCGGCGTTCCCTCGGATCATTCTGGTTCCCAATGGTGATCGCATTTCCGGCAGCGGTGGTATTCGTGGCCGCTCCATCCGTATCGATCGTGCGCGAAAATGTGTACGAAGCCAGGAACTGCAATCCGTGACTGAATCGCTTCGTCAAGCTGGCATCCAAACCGTTGTAGTAGGAATAGCCGGCCGATTCCATCAGCACCATAGTATCCGGGGCAAATCCCTGGATCGGCTGACGCAGCGAAATATTGTCCACGCGATTGTCGGTCACGCCGCGAATCGGATCTGCCACGCTCGCGGAAAGCGCCTGATCGGCGGAGAATTGATGCAGCAGATGCGATCCGTGCGTCCCGACGTAGCCAACTTCGAGCAAGAAATCCCTGCCCAAAGAAGTTTGCAAGTTCAGCGAATATTGCTGAATGATTCCGGGGCGAAATACCTGACCATCGCCGAAAGCGGTAATCGCGGTCGTGGGCGAGTAAGCCGGAAAAATCGGAAAGGTAGTGATCGGCGGCGCAAACGGCGCGGCAAACGTAGCATCGTTGTTGGTCGAGCCAACGTTGATGCGCGTCACGCTATATGGCGCTCCGAACACATTCTGCACAAACGCTTCGCCAGTCGGGCGCGAATAATAGGTGCCGAATCCGCCGCGTAAAACGAAGCGCGTCGATTGCGGCAAAATCTGCCACGCAAATCCCAGCCGTGGTCCCCAAGTATTTTGCCCGTCGCCGTTCACTGCGTATGGATTGCTGGACCGAATTACTCCCGCAGGCACAGTCCCCGTGAAATTCGACGCCACTACATACCCCTGAATCGTTCCACCGGCCGGTGGGTTCGGATCCGCGAGCGCCGGATCAAACGCCGAATTTCGCCCGCCGGTATCCTTATATAGACCGAGGCGCTCGTATCGCAATCCGGCGTTAATCGTCAGCCTCCGCGTGACCTTAATATCATCCTGGTAGTACGCGTTTCCTTCCCACGCCCGATAGGCCCGGTCGAATTCGCCAAATCCATCGAGCGACGCGAACACATTGCTGAATCCGCTGCCATTCTCAGCCGCGCTTTGCCCCAGCAGAAAATCCGGGAAACTCAAAAATTGCAAAGTGCCGCCGACCAGCACGTGCGTCAAATTATTCTGCAAGCGCGCGAATCCGCCGCCGAAGCGCATCGAGTTTCGCCCATGCACCCAGGTCATCGAATCCTGAAACGAAAAAGTATTCTGCGCGAATTGCAGCACGCTCCCCGAATTCAGGCTCACCGATCCCAGCACATCGATCGAGGGAAGCGGATCGTTCTGCGCCCCTTCGGAGACTCCGATATCCGAAAACTTGAACGGCGACGTCGGAATCAGCGAACTCAGGATGCGATTGAAGCCGAAGCGCGCCTCGTTCAAAAGCTGTGAGCTGAACGTGTACGTATGCGCGATGGAGAAAACCCGGAAGTCGCCCTTAATGTCGTCGGGGAATCCCGGCACATTTCCTGGGCCGACGAACGTGCTCACCGGGAAGGAAATGTCCTCGGTGCTGTTGGCGAAAAAGAACCGCGCCGAAATCTTGCTGCGCGTCGATTGCAAATAGTCCGCGTTGATCATGAATTGATCTTCGTTAAATTTGCACGGCTGCGAAAATGTGGAAAATCCCTGGCTCGCAAACGGCTGGCTCGGATCGATAATCTGCGGCGTCGGAATCAGGAATTGGCCGTTTTTCAATTTGAATTGCAGCAACGTCAGCGCCGGTCCACTGATATTCGATCCGTCCGCGGCCACGGCAGTGCCGCCCTGCGCTCCCGTTTGCCCGGCGAATAGCGCTCCCAAAGCAGCGGCAGAGCGATCGTCGGTAAGCGGCGGCAAAAACACGCTGGCTGCGCAGGTGGTATTCACGGAGGTCGACGCACCGTTAAGCTGTCGGGTGCCCTGATACGAGCTGAAAAATTGAAGCTTGTCCTTCACGATCGGCCCGCCGAGCGTGTAGCCGAACTGGTTCTGTCTCAGAATTGGCCGGGGTTGCCCGGTAGCATTGAAAAAGAAATTGTTGGCGTTGAGGTGCTCATTGCGGAAAAACTCAAATAAGCTGCCGTGAAATTTGTTTCCGCCGCCTTTGGTAATGACGTCCACGTTCGCGCCCGCGTTGTGTCCGAATGATGCATCGTACAATCCGGTTTGTACCTTGAATTCTTCGATGGTATCCGAATTCGGAATCGGCACGCCGCCGCTCGACCCGCCCGTTGACTCGTTGTCGTTCACCGAAATTCCGTCCATCTGAAAATTGTTGTCGTACGAGCGCGCCCCGTGCACGAACAGTCCGGAAGTAGTTTGCGTGGGCGAAATTCCTCCGCCGCCGCGCCCAAGATCCGTCGCGTTGTTCACCGGCGCTTCAACTCCGGGCGAAAGCCCAATAATCTGTGTGTAATTGCGGGTGACGAGGGGCAAGCCTTCCATCGCCTGCTCATCTACCACTCGCCCCAAAGTACTCGAGTCCGTTTGCACCATCGTCGGAGCCGCTTCCACCGTCACGTTCTGAGTCAACTCCCCGACGACCATTTCAATGTCCAGCCGGGTCGTCTCCGCCACGTTGATCTGGGTCCCCGATTTTTCGGAAACTTTGAACCCGTTCTTCTTGGCCTGCACACGGTAAGTGCCCGGCGGCAACAAGGGAATCGTATAGCGTCCCGAGTCTTGCGTCGTGACTGTTTTCGTTTCGCCGCTCGCTTCGTTGATGGAAATCACTTCGGCGCCCACTACCACCGCGCCGCTGCTGTCGATAACGCTCCCTGCCAGCGCCCCGGTGGAAGCGCTCTGCGCCCGCGCCACGAAGGAAAACGGAAATCCCAGGAACAGGCAAGCAAGTGAAAGCACAACAATCGATCGGATCTTCATGCGTGGCCTCCGCGCGTTCGTGTCGCGCGAGTGAATTGAATTCGAGTTGGATGAGTTGGATACGTCCGGGCAGTGCTGCACTGGCAGCAGGTCGATGGCATTCGCGTCGTAATTAGCGCAGCCTCCGGAGATACTCCGATCCCGCGGAACTGCGTCTCCTGTTTGAAAACCCTGCACGGAAACTTAGCGCCCTGTGCATACAATGTCAAGCATCATGAGTATTCCGGCTGTATACATATGCCCGCCCTAGCGCATACGCATGCCGGGCCGTCGCTTTCCGCGTTTCCGCCCAGGCAGCCGTAACAGGTAGGCCACAGCCCCAAAACCATCTCTGGCACCCCAGCCCCGCACAGCCCAGAATCAGTATAGGGAATTCGCGCTCTCTCAGGCGGCCGCCAGGCGGCCCCGCTGGCCGGCGCGGAGACTAGGCGATGGCCACTTTGAACCGATTAGAGCTCGACCAACTCGAGCGCCGCGAAAGCCACTTAACTATTCTTGCCGCCGTCGTCGTCCTGATTTTGGCCGCAGGCGTAGCGCTTCTGATGTATCCGCTCGTGTTCGTTCACGGCGAAGAAGCCACCAAATGGCCCATGCGTTTCGCCTTCTTCGGTTTCTGTGTTCTTTCGCTGCTCGTCGCCGCCTATCTCCTCGATCGCCAACGCACTTTCCGCAGCGTTAAGCAGCAGCTCGTCGCGGAGCTGCAGCGGAACATCGATCTGCGCCATCAAGCTGACGCCGACTTGCTTCATACCATCCCGGATCTAAATCATTTCCAGGATCGTCTAGCAATGGAATACCGCCGTGCTTCGGCAATGGAGCACGCGCTCTCCGTCCTAGCCGTAAAGGTAAGCGTCTCGGCCACCGTCACCGATCATGACGAATCCCGTGCCCTCGTTGGAGAAATCGCCCGCGCTATCGGCCGCAATCTCAGGACTTCCGATTCCATGTATCTACTGGCCGCCGGCTTCTTCGGCGTAGTTCTATCCGACACAGACACCGCCACCGCCAAAAAGCTAACCGCAAAGCTCGAGCCAGCAGTCCGCAAGGTGGCCGAAGAAGATAAATTCAAGTTCGAAATGTTTGTCCGCAATTACCCAGACAACGCAAAAAGTGCCCACGAACTAGAATTGGCAATTTCCTCCCGCCTGCCGGCTGAACAGAACTGGGACGAAGTCCCCGCTCCTCAGTAGCGCTGGCGTCCCTGCCGGCATCTTACGAGCGCAACTCCAGCCACCCACCCCAAATCACCGACGGGCCCAAACGTAAGATCACGTCCGACGATCAACGCGTTGATTAAATCGAACCATGTTGCACCCCGCCTACAACCAGACTAAAATCCGTAAGCGCCGCGAATCCCTCGCGAAGCACACCTTCGAACTAAAAAGAAACTCACCCAAACGCGTGATAAGACACTGAGGAGACTTCAAGATGAAAAAAGCGGCGTTACTAATCGGTGCAGTCCTCTGCTTTCAAATCGCAGCCTTCGGACAAGCCCTCTCCCCTGAAGACCGCGCCAAAGGCGTAGCCTACTTGGAAAAGACCCGCGATGGCGTGGTGGAAGCCACCAAGGGACTCACCGAAGCGCAATGGAAATTCAAAGCCGGCCCGGACCGCTGGTCCGTAGCCGAAACTCTCGAGCACATCGCCCTTGCCGAAGATTACATTCTCGGCATGGTAAAAGATAAAGTGATGACCGCGCCTCCAGGCCCAGCCGATCGCGACGTCGCAAAAATCGACGCCGGCGTGATGGCCATGATTCCGGACCGCAGCCACAAAGCCCAAGCGCCACCGCCGCTTGTCCCCACCGGGAGATGGACCCCGGCCGAATCGCTCGATCATTTTCTGAAAAGCCGCGCGGCAACCATCGAGTTCATGAAAAACACGCCTGATCTGCGCGCCCACGTAACCGATCAGAATCCGCTAGGCATGCCGCTAGACGCCTACGAATTCCTTCTGCTAATCAGCGCGCACAGCGAGCGCCACACCAAGCAAATCCTGGAAGTGGAAGCTGATCCGAACTACCCAAAGAAATAATTAACGGCGACCGTTCGGAGTCCGCGCGAGCGGACTCCCGAACATTTCGTGGCAGCGGCCATCCGTTTCTGTGCGGGAATTCGGATTTAAAGACGAAAACCCAAAGCTACATCGGGCCGGTAGTGAAGCCCGACCTCTACGAAGGCATGACGGTGGTGTGGCCGCGGATACTCAAAAACGCTGGCAGAGACGCCCTTCGAGAAAACCGGCGGTACGTTATTTCAATTTCGATTCCGCGCTGGCCTTGATTCCATCCTTGCGCGCTTGATCGTCCACCTTATCCGTTGCGAGCAATTCGAGAGTTTTCTTGGCATTCTCGCGCGCTAGTTCCTTCTGCCCATCCGCCAAATACGCATCGCCCAAGCTATCGTACGCATTCGGCGAATACGGATGCGCCGTCACGTTCGCTTTAAAAATCTCAATCGCTCCTTTTGTGTCGCCTTCTTGGAGAAGTTCGTATCCAATCCGATTCACCATCACTTCGCGAATTATCGCGCTCTTTGGATCGCGCTTGCGCTCGTCATTGAAAAAACTCACGGCCTTGACGGCGCCGCCCGGTTCGTCCGTTAGTTCCAAAAACCGCGACTCCGCGCTCATTTCGCCAGCTTTGCGCGTCACCGGCGCGCGGCCTGGCGTTTTGATCAACGTGGTGTCAAACCACTCCACGATTTTCCCCGGTAATTCCTTGTGCTCCTCGAACATGACCACGCCATGTCCGCCCGTGTGGTAGTGCACGAACACGTTCGAAGGGTCCGGCGAAAGATCGCGCAGCCATTCCATCACGTCCACCACTCCCGGATCCTCGTCGTCGTCCGCCGCCGCGAGAAAAAGAGGCAGCCCCGGCGATTTGCGCAAAAAAGCCCGCCCATCGCGATCCGTGCCTTCCGAAAGTAGCATCAACGATTTCACTTCCGCATGCCGCCGCGCCAATTGCACCGCCTGATTCACCCCGCAACTCGCGCCGCCCGCGCCGATAGTCTCGCGACTTACGCCCGGCTGCGATTCCAGATAATGCAGCGCCAAGTCCACATCTCCAGGCCACACCTCTGCCTGATTCCGCCCCGCCTGCTCCGGCGTGAGCTTGTCAATCGGCGTTCCTCCGCTGTCGCCGAATCCCCGAAAATCCAAAGTAATCACGCTAATCCCCGAAGCCGCCAGCCTCCCTGCCAAATCGTCCCAAACCTTTCGCTGCCGGTTGCACTGATGCAGAAGAATCACGCCAGGCCCAGGAGAGGCCGCCGCAAAAAACGAAGCCTTCAGCACAGTGCCATCCGCCGCCTTCAAATCCACCACGCGCGGCGCAGCCGAATCCTGCGCCCAACAAGCTCCCACCCCCGCAAGCACAAACACAGCTGCCCAAATTCCTCGTCGCATAAAAATCCTCCTCAGACGAAGCCATCATACAGCCGTAGCGCCGGCAGCCTGCCGGCGTTTTTGACTTTCTCGCGCCAACTGCAGATTCGACACAACGATTCGATTTTCGGTTCACGCGCTATCCAGATTTTTGGGCTACCACAGAGGCTTGCCTTCGGACGAAGTAGGCGCCGGCAAAAGTGACTTGCCCGTTTTCACTTCAACCACGAACCGCGACTCGCGCGAGTTAACGGGATCATATCCCGTGCCCTCAATCGTCTCCCGATTGACGCCGGTAATCTTCAGTCCGTCCCAGCACACTCTTGGGCTTTACCAAGCAACACCACGGCTTCCGAAAGCAGCTAACTTCACGAAATCTGAAAATACAAGAAGATTGTCCTCTGGAAGCGGTCTCACATCGATTACTGGAAAGACTGGGATTTGTATCCAATCCTTGGGCTCGCCAGCCCTCACGAAGTAAGCGCTGCCTTTTGCCACGACGCACAAACGGTCCGGATCGGGAGAACTGATAACGCGAGTCAAAGCGGGAGGCGATTGATAGCCATACGCGAAGACGCCGATCCATGCCGCACCACCCGCCATCTTCACCTTCAACCACAATCCGTCATGCTCCGGCCTGGTCTTCGGTTCGGGAAAGAAAATCAGCGGGGCAGCGAATTTCCCAGTCCCCGGGAGTTCGCCGACTTCCTGCACATCGTAAGAATGCGGAAATGCCAGATCAATATCGAGCACAGGTACGCCGCCTGACCTAGTCCGCGATGTTCGTCCACATTTCCACGTCGCGTCAAGCGCCACATCCCACACTTTCTTGACCGCGCCGCAACCCTCGCCTAAACTAGCTGTTTCATTCAAGTCCGCACAGCGGACCCGAGGAGCCCGCGTTGCCGAAACGCACCTTTCAACCCCACGTGCGCGCCCGTCACAAAAAGCACGGTTTCCGCTCACGCATGAAAACAAAGGGTGGCAAATCAGTTCTTGCACGACGCCGCAAAAAAGGACGTCACAGCCTCACGCGCGTCTGACCGCGCGCTCCTCGATTTCCCGCGGGCCTGCCGCCTGGTGCGGCGCGCCGAATTTGACGCGGTCTATCGCGAGGGGCGCCGGCGCGCGAGCCCGTCTTTCGTCGTCTTCTTCCGCCTCAATGGAAGCGACATCACCCGCTTCGGCCTGAGCGTGAAACGCGCGCAAGGCGGCGCGGTAAAACGCAATCGCATTCGCCGGCGCGTCCGTGAAATTCTGCGCCTGCATCGCCAGGAGATCGCACCAGGATGGGATATCGTGATTCATCCGCGCCCGCAAGTAGCCGAAGGCAATTTCGTGGCGCTATCGGCGGAACTCCTGAAGTCCATGCCCAAATGAAGAATTTCGAATCTTTCGTAGCGGTGGGCTTCAGCCCAGCATCTTCGTCGGAACCTGTACAACACAACGATTCGACGCCGCAAAACAAGCCAACTTTCTCGTCCTGGATATTAATCGCCGCGATCCATGCGTACCGTCTAACGCTGGCCCCATTCCTGGGCGGCAATTGCAAATTTTATCCATCCTGTTCGCATTACGCCGAGCGAGCCATAAAAATCCACGGCCCTGAAAGAGGCGTATTACTAGCAGCAAAACGCCTGCTGCGCTGCCGCCCCTTCACAAAAGGCGGCCATGATCCAGTCCCAGACCCAGAAGAATTCCAATCAGCAGCAAACGGACAGGAGCACCACAGATGAAAGAACTGTCCGATCAACAGCGCGTATTAATCGCCTTCGCGCTGATGCTGATAATCCTGTTCGTCTGGGGAAAATTCTTCAAACCTCCCTCTCCTCCGCCGAACACCGCACAAAAAACGGCGCAAACCAGCACCGCAGCGCCAGAAACAAATCAAGCGGCCGCTACGGCGACACCAGCAATCGAAACCATGTTGCCGCCGCCGGCGGGCGCGATCCAAGCCACAGATGAACAAATCACGGTAATCGAAAGCCCGCTCTATCGAGTGCAGATCACCAATCGCGGCGGCCTGGTCCAAAGCTGGAAGCTAAAAAAATATCTGACCGAAGACAAGCCCCCGCAACCTCTCGATTTGGTGAATATCCCCGCCGCGAGACAAATCGGGGCCTGGCCGCTTTCTTTTACGCTCGAAGATTCGGCCGCGGAACAAAAAGCCAACACGGCGCTCTACCGAGTAGAAACGAAGCCGCAAGAAGGCAGCACCCTGCAAGCTCCTGCGGAAATTACGCTGCATTGGAGCGATGGCCATCTCGATTTCGTGAAGCACCTGAAATTCGATGAAAGCTACATCGTTAATCTGGAAGCTACGGCCAGCGTCGATGGCCATTTGCTTCCAGCGGCGATCGGATGGCGCGGCGGATTCGGCGACGTTGCCGTCGAAAAACAATCGCAGGGCGTCGGCGTTTTCTACAACGAGAACGGCAAACTGAATGTCCTGCAGCTAAAAAAACTGGGGACGCCCGATCATCAAGAAATCCGCTTCGAGCAGCCCGGCAATTACGCCTTTGCGGGCATCGAAGATCAATTCTTCACCGCCGCGTTCCTGCCCAATGGCGGCAATCTAAATCTCTGGCACTGGGTGCAACAGCACGACTTCGACGACAACGGCAAGCCCGGCAATGAACCCGAACCCGAAATGGCCGCGGGCTCGGCCATCCCGCAAGCTCTTAACATGCGCCTGTTTGTAGGCCCGAAAGATATCCATATTTTGGCGCAAGTCCGGCCACCGCTCGATGATCTGGTGCAACTCGGTTGGTTCAGCCTTATTGCCAAGCCGCTTCTCGAGATTCTGCAATGGACGCACAAATACATTCCCAACTGGGGCTGGGCCATTGTCGTCCTGACCATCGTCATCAACATGCTGCTCTTCCCGCTGAAGGTAAAAAATTGGCGCAGCATGAAAAATATGCAGCGCGTGGGCCCGGAAGTAAAAATAATTCAGGATCGCTACAAGAAATATTCGTTCAATGATCCGCGCAAACGAAAAATGAACGAAGAAATAATGGCGATTTACAATCGCGAAGGCATCAATCCGTTGGGAAGCTGCTTGCCGATGCTGGTGCAGTTGCCATTTCTATACGCTTTTTACCGCATGCTTAACGGCACGATCGAGCTTCGTCACGCGCCGTGGTTCGGCTGGATTCACGATCTTTCGGCGCACGATCCGTATTACATTTTGCCGATCGTCATGACCGTTACCATGTTCGTGATGCAGAAAATGACGCCCATGCCCGCGACGGACGCCTCGCAGCAAAAAATGATGCAGTACATGCCGTTATTTTTCGGATTTATTTTTTTCCGGCTTTCGGCGGGATTAAATCTCTATTATTTCGCGACCAACCTGGTGGGAATTGGGCAGCAGTATTATCTGGTGAAAACAGATCCGTTAAACGTGAAGCCGGCAAACAACAATCGAAAATGAGCGAACCGCGACGCGCGCATGCGCAGCACTTTGAGAAGCCGATGAAATCGGAATTTATCCGCGAAGGAAAACTCGAGCGCGAGGCCGCGGCCGAGGAAATTCGCCGCTACCTGGATTTATTCCTGCGCGAAACACAACTCGACGTCCAATACGAAATCACCGTATCGAAAGAGGCCGCCGCTCCCAACGGCGAGCCGCTGATCTCCATTGATTTCCGCGGCCCGGACGAAGCGCTGCTCATCGAGCGCCAGGCCGAACTGCTCCTTTCCATCGAGCATATCGCCCTGCGCTGGCTGCATCTCGAGCCGGAATATTTCGACCTGATCCGCTTCGACTGCTCAGGCTTCCGCGCGCTACGCCTGGAAGAGCTGAAGCTTTCAGCGAGAGTTGCAGCCCAACGAGTGCGCGAAACCAACGAACCGTTCCATTTCAATCCCATGCCGGCCCGAGACCGCCGCCTGATCCATTTGGAATTAGCAAACGCTCAAGGAGTGCGCACCAACAGCGAAGGAGTAGGCGAGCGCCGTCACCTAGTAATCTATTCCACAGCAAAACCGCCGAAGCGCTGAACCCGTACCGCCGGTTTATCCTGAGTATTCTCGAAAGGCGTCCCTGCCGGCTCTTACGACCACAAAATAAAACTAGCTCGTCGCAGACCGACGCACCTCAAATCGCGCCAACTCGCGTAGCGCTGGCGTCCCGCCGGCTCTTACGACCACAAAATAAAAACAGATCCTCCCACACCGACGGACCACCAATCTAAATTCAGCTGTCCCTTTTCTCACACCTCAACCATCCGCCCAACCTTCCCCGCATTAAAACACCGCGTCCGCCCAATAAAATCCTCGCGCCCCGCACACTCATGAATATGCCCGCAAAATAAATTCTCAGGCTGTTCCCGTTCAATCCAAGAACGCAAAGCCGAACTCCCTCCATGCTTCCCCGGAGCAAACTCGTCTAAAGCAGAATCCAAAGGCGGCACATGCGCCACAAGATACAGCCGCGGCAATCCAGCAAAAGCTGTCAAAGCCTCGCCAATCTGCGATTCCGTATACTCCCCAGGCGTCTTGAAAGGCGTGATGTTCGAATATCCAAGCCCAGCCCAATGCGTCTCGTCGATCTGCCGCACCGCCCGATGAAAATCCACGAATCCAAATCGCGAACAAAATTTCCGAATCTCGTCATGCGACTCATGATTGCCAGGCAAGACCCAAACTCTCTCGCCCAGCGGCGCCAAAATCTCTCCGCAACGATCGAGCCCTTTCCCAAAAGTAGAAAGGTCCCCATCCGCAATATAAATGTCGGCAGGCTGCGCCACGATTTTCTCGAGCGCTCGCAAATCCCCATGAATGTCGCTAAACACAAGCACCCGAGTCACGGTTTAGTCTCCGAGGCCGGCATGCGCGATTTATTCCGCCGAATTCCCGCCATCCCCTCAGCCCAATCCTCTTCAATCAGTTTCCCGTTAGCGTCGAACAACAATCGAAATCGAAAAGGCGCAGGCATCCGCTGCCCAGGCTCCGAAAATCGTGAATCCCCAAACTCCACAAGATGCAAATCCCCGACCGCCCGCGAATGCATCACCGGAAATCGCGCAAACCACAAATAAACTTGCACATCCGGGTTTTTCAAAGCCTCCGCAGTAAACGCGTCCGGCGGTGAATCTGGCAGAAATTGAAAAGCAGCAACCCGCGAATCCCGCAAATCAATCCGCGACTGATAAATCCCATCCGCCGTCCGAATCTTCCCGCTCCATTCCAAAAAAGAAGGCGGCGAAGGAATCGCCCCCAACAGAATTACATCCAGATGATTGCGCGATGCATAGTCCCGCACGCGTTCCATCGCGAAATGATGCGCCCATGCACACAGCGCGAGATATACCACCAGCGCATACAAGCCCGCCCGGCACCATCGCCCCCGCGAAATCCTAAACCCACGATCCCCCACCAGCGGCAGAAGAAAAATCCCAGCCAGCACCGCCGCGATAACCAAAAGAATCCACGCATGAAACGGAAATCCAAACCACCGCGCAACCCACCAAACTCCCGCCGCCGACACATTAAATAAAAGCCACATCGCGCCGCCGCGCACCGCCCCCGACTCGCGGTCGCTAAACACCCACGCCGCCACCTGCGGCAAAAGCACGATCGCCGTAAAAACAAAATCAATGATGAAAACAAAATCCCAAGCCACGCGATCCGCAGAAAACGGATTCCAAATCCGCGTCCCATAAGAAGTAGCCGAGTCAAAGAGAATATGGCTGGCAATACCCACGCCATATATCAAAGTAAGCGTCCAAAAAGAAGGCGCCCGCCAATTCCGCCGACGGCAATACCAGCGCGTCAACCAGGCAAGCACAAGAGCAAATAGAGGCAATCCAAAAAACGAGTGTGTGAACCCGCGGTGCAATTTGACAGTAGCCAAGCGGTCATCGGAAAAAATCTCGGACCAAACAATCGCAAAAAAATCCACATCCGGAAACACGGCCCCGAGCGCAGCGGCGAACGTAGCGATTTTTCCTTCACGCTCAGAAAAAAATCCCTTCCCAATCAAAGCCCCGGCAATTCCATGTGTAATGGGATCCAAAGGTTTTCGTAGGGCCCGCGCTTTATGCCGGGCCTCTTCATGCAAAATTACGCCACAAACTCAAATCGCCCCAAACCGATATCTGTTGTACGTTTTGCAGCCGCGCTTGTCACGAATGAAGAAAATGCAGATCCCTCATCCCGGAAGGGGATTCGGGATGACAATGTCGTTCAGCGTCTGCGGCGCCCGATGCGAAATCTATCTAAACAACGTAGATTAAGGGCGACGTCTTCGCCACAACTTCACCAATCACCCGGCCGCGGACTCCGTGCTTCTCGAAACGTGCCACCGCGCGGTCCACAAATTCCGGCGCGACCGCAACCAAAAGTCCTCCCGAAGTCTGCGGATCAAAAAACAAATTCCGGTAATCTTCGCCAACCGAATCCGCAAATCCCACGCACCCGCGAACGAACTCTTCGTTATTTCGCAACCCGCCAGACAAAAATCCAGCCCGTGCCGCATCCACGGCCCCATCCAAATATTCCACTCGCGAATGATCCAAGTGCAAAGAAACGCCACTCCCGATGGCCATCTCCCGCGAATGTCCCAACAATCCAAATCCCGTGACGTCAGTAACCGCATGCACAGGCGACTCCGCGCCGCCAGCCCCCGAAATCAATTCGTGCAAAGCCTCAGCCGCCGCGCGGTTCAAAGTAGTCATCGATTGCGTGGCAGCCCGCACCGGCCCATCTCCAATCTTTCCTTGCTTCAATCCGGTGGCAATCACGCCCGTCCCAATCGCCTTAGTGAAAAGCAAAGCATCGCCGGGCCGCGCTCCAATGTTCTTCCAAACTTTCCGCGGATCGATCAACCCAGTAACCGCATAACCAAATTTCAATTCCTCATCCCGAATCGAATGCCCGCCCAAAACGGAAGCCCCCGCCTCAGTAATCTTGCTCAATCCGCCGCGCATAATTTCTTCCAGCAAATCTGGCGAAGCCCCCGGCGGAAATCCGACAATCGAAAGCGCAGTAACCGGCCTACCACCCATGGCATATACATCACTCAAAGCATTCGCCGCCGCCACCTGCCCAAATTCAAACGGATCGTCCACGATCGCGGTAAAGAAATCCACCGTCTGCACCATCGCCAATTCCGGCGTCAACTGATAAATCCCGGCATCGTCGGAAGTCTCAAATCCCACAAGCACATTGGGATCGGTCCCGCGCGGCAACTTCTTCAAAACCTGCTCCAAAATCGAGGGACTCAACTTAGCTGCACACCCAGCAGCCTTAGCGGTAGCAGTAAGCTTCACAACAGCACTCACAAAAACCTCCGAAGTTCCAACTTCCGTCCTCTAACCTCTAGCACCCACCAGCTTCTGAAATTCCGGCTCATCATGCAAACAATCCAAGTCCGAATCCTTTCCGGCCCAATCCCGATTGCTGTAACCAGCCGCAAACGCCTTCTTCAGCGTCTCCAGCGCGTCCACTTTTTTCCCCATCACGCCGTAAGTGCATGCAGCATTATAAAGTGTGCTCGGATCCGAAGGCCGCAGCGTCACGGCAGTCTGCAAATGCCGCAAACTGTCCTCTTCATCTTGTTTAAAGTAAGCGAGCTGCCCCGCCAGCAAAACGCGCGCCCGCACATCCTCGGGCACAAGTTCCAGCTGTTGCCGCAGCACCTTGATCATCCGTTGCCGGACGATCTCGTTTTCTTTTTTTCGACCCAGTCTCCCGAGTGCGTTGCTATAGGGAATGTAAGTATTGTAATCGTCGCCGTTGGCCTCGAACGCCCGCTCCATCAAGGCCGCAGCCTCCTCGAAACGCCCCGATGCAAAATACGCTCGTCCAAGAATGTCCCACGATCCTTCGCAGTCCGGCTTGCGTTCGATGGCCCGCCGCGCCAGCAGCGCCGCTTCGTCGTATTTTTTCTGCGCATAGAGAATGTGCGCCTGCGCCACCAGCACTTCCGGCAACTCTGGCGCCAGCGCGTTGGCCCGGTCGCCCGCCGCCAGTCCGCGCTCAATCCATTTCGGATTCTGCTCGCGCAGCACGTAAATCAAACCGCACAAATGCGCTATTCCCGCATGCGCGAGCGCGAAATTCGGGTCCAGCTGAATCGCCTGCTCGAACATCTGCAGCGCGTAATCCAAATTCACGCGCCGCGTATAGCTCTTTCCGCGCAAATAGAGGTCGTACGCCTGCGCGTTTTCCGTAGGTTTGCGCGCGATGGTCTTTTCTTCCTGCGGCGTCAAAGTAATTCGCAGCGCCTGCGCGATGCTCCGCGCAATTTCCTCCTGAATGGCGAACACATCCTCAAGCTGCCGGTCGTATCGCTCGGCCCAAACTGAATGGCGCGTGGAGGCTTCCACAAGTTGCGCCGTAATCCGCACGCGATTCCCGGCCCGCCGGATCGAGCCCTCCAGCACGTAAGCGGCACCAAGCTGCTGCCCCACTTGCTGCGCCGTAACCGGCTTGTCGCGAAACGCCAGCATCTCCGAGCGCGGAAAGATTTCCAGTTGCTCGATCTTCGAAAGTTCCGTAACGATATCTTCGGTAATCCCATCGCGGAAATATTCGTCCTCTTTCGATCCGCTCTGATTCTCGAAGTAAAGCACAGCCACCGATTTCTGCCTGGCGGCGACGGCCAGCGTCCCCGAACCCGAAGTGCCTTTCTCCGACGCGCTGCGCCGCCCGGACTCGATGTCGCGCTTCAGCCGCTGCAAATCCGCTCGCATCTCCGCAGCACTCTGATAACGCAACTTACGATTCTTCTCCAAGGCCTTATTGATGATGCGCTCGAACTCCGCCGGGACTTCGGCATTCAACCGCACGGGCGCAACCGGCGTTCGCTCCAGAATGGCGTTGGTAATTACTCCCGATGTCTCGCCGCGAAACGGCAAAACGCCGGTGGCCATCTCGTACACCACCACACCGAAAGAGAAAAGATCGGTCCGCGCATCCGGCTCTTCGCCGCGCACCTGTTCCGGCGACATGTACGCCACCGTTCCCACCGCCGTGCCCGGACTCGTCAGCATCGGCTCCATGACGTGGGCGTCCATCGTGGCCCCAGCCGATTCCGCGGAAACGCCGCGGGCCTGAACGAGCTTCGCCAGACCAAAATCGAGAATCTTCACCTGTTCGCGCCGGGTCAAGAAAATATTGGCAGGCTTGATGTCGCGGTGAACGATGCGCTCGGAGTGCGCGGCGTCAAGCCCATCGGCAATCTGCGCCGCAATTTCCAGCGCTTCGTCCAAAGGCAGCGGCTTCCCCTCGATCCGATGCTTGAGCGTCTGCCCCTTCATCAATTCCATCGCCAGAAAAGGCCGCCCGTCGTGCTGCCCAATCTCGTAAATCGTGCAAATGTTGGGATGATTCAACGCAGAAGCAGCCCGCGCCTCGCGCTGAAATCGCTCCAGCGCCTGATGGTCGCTAGCCACATCGTCCGGCAGGAATTTCAGCGCAACATGGCGCCCCAGGCTCTCGTCCTCAGCCTCATAAACCACACCCATCCCACCGCCGCCAAGCCGTTCCAGCACTCGATAGTGGGAGACAGTGCGCCCTGAAAGTGGAGAAGGATCAGCCATGAGCGGCCAGAATGCCCCTAACTTTTCGAACTCGGAAAATCTTTCCCCGCATCCGCCGCCGTAGGAAAAATCGGAATCACCTTATGCACCTGCGTCATCTTCAAAACCCGGTCCACCATGCCGCCCACTCCAGCCAAACGCAGCGTCCCGCCAACTTTTTTCAATTTCGAATAACACTTCACGATCTGCCCCACCGCCGCGCTATCCACATGATCCACGCCGGTCATATCAAAAATGAAACTCTTGTCCCCGCGCAAAATCGCCGAGTCAATCTCCCCGCTCACCTGCTGGCAATCCGATCCCATCAAAAATCGCCCGGACATCGTCAGCACGAGGATCCCAGGCTCCATCGTACTCTTTGAATATTTCATAGCGGCGCTCTCCGCCAGCGCGCGTGCAAGCTATTCCTCGAAAGGAAATTGACGAATCATCTGCGTGCAACCGGCCAGCGCCTCCAATTCCGATGTCCCCCATCCGCAAGGCAAAATCGGCGCCGTCCCGCGGTTCACCTGCTGATCCGCCTCAGCAAAAAAACGCGAGTGCTGCCCGGCAGGCCTCTCCACATACTCCCGCACGGTAATCCGGAACTCAATCTCCCGGTCTCCCTCGCGCTTCTTCACCGCGTAAAATGAAAGCTGACACAACTCTTCACCAGCGCTCTTTTGCGCATAATGCCAGTCAGGCAAGCCCCACCTCCTGCGAAAACAAAAGTCGTCGGATTGTACCTCACCAAGCCCTGCCAGCCCACATAGCAGTGCCGCCGGCACCCTTCCTGCCCAGCAACCTTTCCGATACAATCCTCACTCCAACCAGGAGCCAAAATGCTCTCCATTCAAAATCTGACAAAAACTTATCCAGGCGGAGTCCGCGCGCTAAAAGGCGTCAGCCTGGAAATTCCCCCAGGCATGTTTGGCCTACTCGGCCCCAATGGTGCCGGCAAATCCACGCTGATGAAAATCCTGGCGACGCTGCTCGAACCCGATTCCGGCAGCGCCCATCTGGATTCTCTCGATCTGATCGCCGACAAAAACGCCACGCGCCGTTTGCTCGGCTATCTCCCGCAAGAATTCGGTGTCTATCCGAAAATGTCGGCGCTCGACCTGCTCAATCATTTGGCGATCATGAAAGGCATCACCAATCGGGGCGAGCGAAAGCAGTTGGTGGAAGGCCTGCTCCAGCAGACCAATCTCTGGGATTTTCGAAAGAAAGCCCTGGGTGGATTCTCGGGCGGGATGAAGCAGCGATTCGGAATCGCCCAAGCGCTGCTCGCCAATCCCAAGCTCATCATCGTGGACGAACCGACCGCGGGCCTCGATCCGGCCGAGCGCAATCGTTTTCTGAATTTACTAAGCTCCATCGGCCGGAATGTCGTCGTGATCCTTTCTACTCACATCGTGGACGACGTTCGCGAACTCTGCTCGCGCATGGCCATGATCAGCAATGGCGAGCTCCTGATCGAAGGCGCCCCAGCGCAAACGCTCGAAGCCATCAAAGGCCGCATCTGGACCAAAATCGTACCCACAGATTCCGAGCGCGAATCCCTGGAAAAATCCATGCAGGTAGTTTCCACGCACCTGGTAGGCGGCCAACACGAAGTCCGCGTCTATTCCGAATCATCGCCAGGCCTCGGTTTCACGCAAGTCGACGCCGAACTAGAAGACGTCTATTTCCTAACTCTAGCCCGCCATCAGCGTAACTAACCATGCGACGACACACGATGCACTCCGACCGGAGCCCCTCAAATGTTTTTTGATTTTTTTTCCCTCGAACTCAAGCAGCGCTTCAAAAGCATCTCCACGTACGTCTTCTTCCTGATCCCTTTCATCATGATGTTTTTCACCGAGTCTGCCCGCGATTTCAGTCCCGTCCCCAATGGCAAAGTTTTCCTCAATGGCCCCTGGGCGCTGACGATCTGCTTCGTCCAACTAACCGCTTTCGGCTCTATCCTGATTTCCGCCATCTTCGGCCCATCCATCCTGCGCGATTTCCAGCAGGATACTTACCCGCTCCTGTTCACCAAGCCCATTTCCAAATTCGATTATCTGGGCGGGCGTTGGGCCGCCTCCTTCGCAATCACCATCCTGATTTTTTCCGGATTAATTTTCGGCGCGTTGATCGGCGGCTTCATGCCCTGGGCCGACAAAGCGCGCATCGCTCCGGTTCATCTCTGGACTTACTTGCAGCCGTTTCTCTCCATCACCGTAGTTCAAATCTTTTTTCTCGGCAGCCTCTTCTTCTGCGTGGCCGCGCTCACCCGCCGCATCGTGGTCGTCTATCTACAAGGCGTAATCCTCTTCGCCATCTATTTAATCCTTCTAGTCTCGGTGGTCACCAGCAATAAACTCGATCGCACCTGGCCCTCCATCTCCGATCCCCTCGGCATAGTTCTGATGGATGGAATCACGCGTTACTGGACGGTGGCCGAACGCAATTCCCAATTCATGCACTGGTCCGGCGTGTTCCTGGCTAACCGTCTGGTCTGGGTCGGCGTAGGCCTGTTAGCTCTGCTAGTAACTTATATTTTCTTCCCGATGTCTGCCGAAGTCCTCGGCTCCCGCAGCACCACCAAAAAAGCCCGCGCGGCCCGCGCCGACGAAGAAGCCGAACAAAAATCCCGCCCGCGCAGCGTCGCGATTCCGCAGGCCACGCAAATTTTCAATTCCGCCACCGCTCGCGCGCAACTCTGGTCGCTAACGCGCATTCGTTTCTCCAATATTTTCCGCGAGCTGGTCTTCTGGGCCATCGTCGTAATCATGATCGTAAACGCCACCATCAACGCCTATTTCGCCGGCGAAGTAAGCGACGTCTTCGTCTGGCCAGTAACGTATTTAATGGTTCAGTCCCTGCAAGGCGGCGCGTTCCTGTTCCTTTACATCATCGTCACCATCTACGCCGGCGAACTAATCTGGCGCGAGCGTAATGTCCACTTCGATCAAATCCACGATTCGCTGCCGGTATCCGATTCCATCGACTGGCTCAGTAAATTTTTCGCGCTGGCGGCGGTCCAAGCCGTTCTGATTTCGGTGGTCATACTCTGTGGCATGATCGTGCAAACCTGCCTCGGCTATTACCACTACGAAATTCCGGTCTACCTGAAGGAAATGTTCCTGATCGCCTACCCGCAAGTCCTCACCTTTATCCTGCTGGCTCTGTTCGTCCACACCATGGTCAGCAATAAGTTTGTAGGACACGCTCTGGTGATCGGTTTCTTCATCCTGATTCCCATTCTCTATCGCTACGGGATCGAGAATCGCCTTTACCTGGTGGGCGAGATCACTCCGTACACGTATTCGGACATGAACGGCTACGGGCACTTCGTCCCGGCCCTGATCTGGTCGATTTCTTATTGGTTCTTCTTTTGCTGCTTGCTCGGCGTGGTGGCCATCGCGCTCTCTCGCCGAGGCACCGATCTTTCCTGGTCCTCGCGATTGCGTCTCGCGCGGCCGCGCTTCCGCCGTCTGATTCCTGCGGCCCTAACTTTTCTAGTGCTGACGACAGCGTGCGGCGGCTGGTTCTACTACAACACTCACGCCCTAAATGAATTCCGCACCGACCAAGAAGGCCGCCACCGCGCCGCTGATTACGAAAAGCTCTACAAAAAATACGAGCGCCTGCCGCAACCGAAAATTACCGACGTAGATGTGTCGGCAGATATTTTCCCCGAGCGCCGTTCCTTTAGCGCCACTGGTCACTACATGCTCGTCAATCACACTGGCCAGCCCATCGAAGCCATACACATCACCGACGGCGGCGAATCCATCGATGAACTGCGCTTCGATCGCCCCTTCCACCAAACATTAGCCGACAAAAAACATTTCTACGCCATCTACACGTTTGATAAGCCTCTCGAACCCAACGAAACCCTGCGCATGGATTTCAAGGTTTCGCACACCTCCCGCGGTTTTCGCGACGGCCACGAGCGCCCCGAGCTCGCCTACAACGGCACCTTCTTCGATCGCGGCTATTTCCCATTCGTCGGCTATAACAGCGGCGTCGAGCTGGACGATCCGGTCCGCCGCCGCGAAGAAAAACTCCCTGCCCTCGAAGAACTAGCTCCGCCGGGCGATCCCTACTATTCCAACGTAAATCTCTTCACCACAGATTCCGAGTGGGTAACTTTCCACTCCATCGTCAGCACCTCGCCCGATCAAATCGCCATCGCTCCGGGCTATCTCCAGCGCGAATGGACCGAAAACAATCGCCGCTACTTCGAATACACCATGGGCGATACGCGCATAAATAATTTCTTCTCCTTCCTCTCCGCCCGTTACGACGTAAAGCGCGACGAATCGAACGGCGTGAAATTCGAGATCTATTACCAGCCCGGCCACGAATACAATCTCGACCGCATGCTCGAATCCTCCAAAGCCGGTCTCGACTATTACGATAAAAATTTCAGTCCCTACCAATTCCAGCAATTCCGAGTGCTCGAATTCCCGCGCTACAGAGGTTTCGCGCAATCCTTCCCCAACACCGTCCCGTATTCCGAAGGCATCGGCTTCATCGAGCGCTTGAAAAAGACCGACGATCTCGATCTTCTCTATTACGTAACCGCGCACGAGCTAGCCCATCAATGGTGGGGCCACCAACTGATCGGCAGCCAAACGCAAGGCTCCAACATGATGTCCGAAACTTTGGCCCAATATTCCGCGCTAAAGGTAGTAGAGAAAAAATACGGAATGGATATGGTGCGGAAAGCCCTGCGCCGAGAACTCGATCGCTACCTACGAGGAAGAGCCGGCGAAATCCGCCACGAGCCCCCAATCGTCCTGGTCCAGCGCGAACCGTACGTCTGGTACAACAAAGGCTCGCTAGTCATGTACGCCCTAGCCGATTACATCGGCGAAGATCAACTCAATCTCGGCCTGAGAAATTTCCTGATGGCCAATCGCTACGCCAAAGGCCCGTATCCCGACACGCGCGGCTTCGTAGCCGCATTGCGCGCTGTGACGCCGCCCGATCTGCAATACACAATCACCGACATGTTCGAATCCATCGTCCTTTACGACGACAAAGCCGTCTCAGCCAGTTACGCCCCAACCGCCAACGGGAAATACAAAGTAACGATGGTGGTAAACACGCAAAAGAAAAAATCCGACGGCTCCGGCAACGAAACCCCAATGCCAACGGATGATCAAATCGACGTAGGCGTCTTCACCGGCACAAAAGAACACCTAAATCCGCTCTATCTAAAAAAGCAGCATTTCACCCAAAACACTTCAACAATCGAAATAGAAGTGAACGAGCCCCCAACCTACGCAGGAATCGATCCCTACAACAAACTGATCGACAGAAATCCCGAAGATAATTTAATCCCCACAGAGAAAAAGTAACGCCCGCCCCGTAGCGCTGGCGTCCCCGCCGGCTCGGACGAAGAAATATACGCCCACAACCTAAAGATCCGGCCGGCGCAACCGTTTCGTAGTTTTTGTTTTTATCTGAAATTTCAAATCTGAAATTTGAAATTGCACTTCGGCCAAGCGTAATGTGGAAAAAATAAAGAAGAACCAGCCTACTTCAACTTGGCGTACTCCCCCCTCGCCGCCACCAAAACCGGAATATCCGCATCCGCATCCTTCCAAAGCCCAAAGAATTCCGAATAAGCCACCCGCGCCTTAGCCGCATCCCCAGCCATCGCATATCCCCGCGCCACTCCCAAATGCGCCAGCGCCCCAAGCGGATAATTCAAAGTAATCCCGCGATGATCCAAAAACTTCTGGAACTCCACCGCGGCCGCGGCGCCATTGTGCTGCTCGAGCTGTGCGATTCCTCGCAGGTACACCGGATACATCGTTCCAAGTTGAAATTCCGGCGGTTGCCCCAATTCATAAGGCGCTGCCCCTTCCAGCGCCACCACCGTTTGCGCCGGATTGTTCGCATCCAGATCCAATGCCGCGCGCACCACCGGCAACCAATAAATCTTCAACATCGTATCCGTCGGATAATTCTTTTCCAGTTCGTCAGCCATCGCCTTAGCGCGCGTACCATCACCCACCCGCGCCAGCGCTAGCCCCGCGAACAATTTCACGTCCCGCCCCGGCGCCAGCGCCAGCGCCGCCGCCACATCTTCCTTGGCCTTCGCCGCATTACCGAATTCCGCTTCGCGCAACGCCCCGTTCACCTGCCACAACGCCGCCGTTTCCTTCGAATCATCGCGCACCGCCGAATCCACCGCGCGCCGCGAATAATCCCGCGCCTTCGTCAAACGACCGTAAAAAGCCTCCGTGTCCGACTGGAACGACAGCAGCAAATCTTCGCTTCCCGGCTTACCCGCGGCCCACGCCAACTGCTGCTGCATACTCGCTTCGTCATTCTTCAAGAACGCTACTTGGTACATGATCCAGTGCAGGTAGTCGCCTTCCAGATTCCGTCGTTGTGCTTCTTGCAGCGCGTTGGCCGCATCATCGGGACGATTGGTGGCCAGATAGCTTTGCGCCAAATTGCCATATCCCACCACCACATCCGGATCGATTTTTAGCGACTCCAGCGTTTCGGTGATCGACTTATCATATTGCCCACGCTCCGAAAAAATTCCCGCCAAGTTCGCCGGCGGCACCATGTCGTTCGGATAGCTCTTCGCCCACAGTTCATACACCTGCGTCGCCTGATCCAGCTCTCCGGTCACCTTCTCGTAGTACAGCGCTCCAATGCGGTACTTCTCGTGTTCGCTCACACGATCCCGGAGCGAGTACGCCTTCTTCACGTTTTCCGCAGCCAAGCTCGTCTGCCCCAAATTGCCGTACTGCACTCCCAGCCCCGCGTAGGCCGCCGCAAAATTCGGATCCAGCTCAATTGCGCGCTTCATAAACGGAATTGCTGCCGCATCGCCCTTCGCGCGCGCCGTCGAAATTCCCATGCTGAACGACTTCAACGCCTCCAGCGAGGTCGTCGTCGCTTCCACCGGGACATCAAATTTCTGTACCGAAGCCAGTGACTCGCCGAGCCGGCTGCGCAAGCTTGTGGTCGCCTGCCCCAGCGCCTTCAACACATCTTCTTTCGTCGCTGCTGTGGCCTGCTCTTTCGCCAACGTATCGCCGTTACTACATCCAACTGCATCGACTCCCACTACATATTGATCGCCCAGCTTCGAAATCGACCCAAGTAGAAACGCCTTGCTCCCCGTGCGCACACACAGTTCCCCCGCCACATCGCGCGTGATGCGGTCGGTCGTCGGACGTCCCATCAGCCGCATCGTCTCTGTAACTTTGCGATCGGAAAGAATATTCAGAAAGGGCGATTGCCCCAGTTGCACCGCCAGCGCCTGCTTTAACGCGCCATCAAAAACCGGATCCCCAGTAGTGTTGTCGAAATCTGCCAGAACAATCGTGTCCTTCTCCGTCAAAGGAGTCGCCGCAGGCCGCGGACGCAAAAAGAAAATGCCGGCAACAATTGCAGCGACTAAAACCACCGCAGCCGGAACCCAAATTTTCCAAAGTCTGTTATCAGGACGAAGCGGAACATCCGCAACAGTAACCGCAGCCGACGATCCAGATCGCGCAGCAACGGAACCCGACGAAGGCGCAGCCTGCGCTCCAGAACTAGCCTGCGAAATACTTTGCTGAGCGACGCTTTGCTGCGAACTTCCGTGCGCTACGCTCTGCGAAATCGTCTCCTGCGCCGCCATCACCGGCCCCGAACTCGCCGCAGCCACGCGCCCCGTATCCGTATCGCGCTTCACCCGCCGCAATTCCGAATTCATATCCGAAGCATGCTGGTAACGCAGCCCGCGATCCTTCTCCAGCGCCCGGTTAATAATGTGTTCCAACTCCGCAGGCAAATCCGGATTCAAACGCACCGGCGCTACCGGCGCCCGATTCATAATCGCCTCGGTAATCACTCCGGAAGTTTCACCGCGAAATGGCAAAGTCCCGGTTGCCATCTCATAAATCACCACTCCAAAACTAAAGAGATCAGTGCGCGCATCCAATTCCTTCCCGCGCACCTGCTCCGGCGACATATAAGCAATCGTCCCAACCGCCGTCCCCGGACTAGTCAGTTGCTCCTCAGGCACCAATGCATCATGAGTAGCCTCGGAAGCATCCGACCCCGCCGGCTCCACGCGTTTCAATTTCGCCAATCCAAAATCCAAAATCTTCGCGTGCCCTCGCTTGGTAATAAAAATATTCGCCGGCTTGATATCGCGATGAACAATCCCTTCGCCATGCGCCGCGTCCAACGCATCCGCAATTTCAATTGCCAATCCCAGCAGCGTATCCGTATCCACCGGCTTGCCACCAATCCGGTGCTTCAACGTCACGCCGTCCAAATACTCCATTACAATAAAAGCCTGCCCCTTCTCCTCATCAATCTCATGAATGGTGCAAATATTCGGATGATTCAAAGCAGAAGCAGCCTTAGCCTCGCGCTGAAATCGGGAAAGTGCCGAAGGGTCCTTGGCAATTTCATCAGGAAGGAATTTCAAAGCCACAAACCGGCCAAGTTTCAAATCCTCAGCCTTATAAACCACACCCATCCCACCGCCGCCCAGCCGCTCAAGAATGCGGTAGTGCGAAACAACGCGCCCCGAAAGTGAAGAAGATTCCGCCAAAGTTCGCCAATAGTAGCATTAAGTAGCGCCGGCGTCCCTGCCGGCATCTTGCGATCGCGTCCGCGCCAGATCCAAAAATGCCCGCCGGCGCAACTTCTCAATTTCAGGCAGGCTGTGCTCTATTTTTTCTCTTCGTAATCTGAAATCTGAAATTGCACCCACGCCTTTGCGAATTTCAATCGCTATCCAGCCGCCTCGTGAGCCTTCCGTTGATACAACAAATATCCTTTAGCCGCAGCCTCTTTCTCCAATTCCGCCAATCGCCCCCGCCCCTCCGTCACTTTCCCCGCAGCAATCTCAATTTCCCCAAGCGCGAGCCGCGCCTCAAACTCCAATTCCACCAACCCCAATTTCGTAACGCCAGCCAAGACATCCTCCAGCGAAGCAATCGCCTCATCGCGATGCCCAGAAGCCGCCGTCACTCGCGCCGCAGCGATCGTCACGCTGGAAATCACATGCCGCTCTTCACTCTTCGACGCAATCGCCTTCGCCCGCGCAATCGCCTCGCGCGCCGCGTCAATCTTTTTCAATCCCAAATCAGCCTCAGCCATAACCGCCAGCGCCCCGGCCTCCAAATCCGACGTCTTCTCCCGATGCGCCTCCTCAACAGCCTTGCCAGCCAACTCAGCGGCGCGCGCCGCATCCTTCTCATCCAGCGCCAACACCGCCAACATCGCTCCCGTTTCCGCCGCGCCAACCTTCTCCCCGATTTCATTCCGTATAGCCAGCGACTGCTCCACACTCTTCCGCGCCGCCGCCAAATCGCCCTCATCGCGCTGCACTTGGCCCAAAGTCAACAGCGAAGTCCCAGACAGATCCTTCGTGCCGGTTTCAGCGGCCAGCGCAATCGCCTCATTGATACTCTTCTCCGCGGTTTTCAAATCGCCCTGGTCAGAAAGCACCGCCCCGATATTCACAGCCGTCATCGACACGCCGTCCTTATCCCCCATCTGCCGGTAAATCGCCTGCGCGTTCTCGTACGATTTTTGCGCGCCGCGCGCGTCTCCGCGGCCGTAAAGCATGTTCCCCAGGTTGCTCGAAAGCAGTGCCACCATCGCCTGATCACCGCTCTCCTCCGCCAACGCCAGCCCATCCCGAAACATCTTTTCCGCCCCGGAAATATCGCCCAGGATCGACGAAATGTTGGCCAAGCTGTTCAGAGTCTCCGCCTGACCGACCTTGTTGCCAATCTCGCGATTGATGGCCAACGCGTCCAGGAACATTTTCTTCGCCGCCGTCAGATCGCCCGAATCGCGCAGAATTATGGCGATTTTGTGCAATTCCACGGCTTCTTCCATCTTGTTGCCGGTTTTGCGCGAGGTCGCCAGCGCCTGCTCGTAAAGCCGCCGCGCATCTTTATTGTTGCCCTCATTCGCAAGCAGATTAGCCAGCGCATTCTGCGCGCGCGCCACGCCGGCGATATCTCCAATGGCGGCATACAAATCCTTCGCCTGCATCGACGCCTGCTCGCCTTTCTTCGGGTCGCCCAGATATTCGTACGCCCGCGCTTCCATCAACAGCATGTCGCCCCGCAACGCCCGCGCGCCCAGCGCCTGCGCCTTCGCCTCGGTTCGCTGCGCAATTTCCAGCAGCTTCTTGAAATCTCCGCCGGTCTGTGCGATGCGCGCATCATTGATATCAATGCGTATGTCGTCGAATCCCGAAGCATGCAAGTTCCGCAGCGCGTCGACGGTCTCCTGCGCGTCCTTCAATTGGGAAGCGAGAATCTGCACCGAGACCAGCGACAATCCCGGCGCAACTTCATCGGGATAGAAATTCCACAGCGCTTTATAAATCTCGATCGCCTTACTCCACTCATGCGTCGTCTCGCGATATCTTCCCTCAATTGATAGCTGCTCTCGGCGCGACAAGCTGCCGGAAAGATCGAAAGCCGTTTTGGCTTCACCTTCCGCCTTGCTTCCGTATCCCAGGTTGGACCACACGCGCGACATCACCATGTGCGAAAGCGCGAACTTCGGCTCCAGCGCCAGCACCTTCTGAATCAGCGGCAATGCCCCCGAGGTGTCGTAATTGCGCAAGCGTTCGATCGCCTCGCTATACAGTCGCGCTGCTTCCGGATTTGCCGGCAGTGTGGCCTGCACCATTCCCGCATCGCTCGAGGCCACCTCGCCCACGCCCAGCTTTGTACGCACCGTCGCGCCAATCCGCGACACCAGCCCAGCAATCTCCGTCTCGCTCCCCTGCGCCGACATCGAACTCAACAACTCGCCCGTCTGCGTATTCTGCAATCGCAAATCCAAACGCACCTGTCCATTCCCCAGCGCCAAATAGGATCCCAACAAAACGTAATCGCTGCCGATGCTGGCCCGGATTTTCTGTAAAGTCGCAGCCCCGTAACTATCCGCATCCGAAAGCGAAAGATTTACTTTCAACTGCGACACGGTCTCGCCAGGAATTGTTCGCACCTTTTCCCCGGCTCCCACTTCGGTGGTCAACATTTCCGATAGCGCAGTAGAAAGCCAAGCCTCGTCCGGCCGCCCAGAAAGATTCTTGAATCCCAGCACCGCCACCGCGGGACGAATCGATGCCGGCCGCGCCGGGATTCCCGGCTTAACGACCGGATCCACATGCACGCGATTCAAAACCGGCACGCGATTCCGCACGCCGCCGATATTGAATCCCAGTGCCGCGCCGATTCCGAGCAAAACAGCTACGATCGCGCCGACGGTCCACTTGCCTTTCGCAGAGAGCGGTGCGCGAACTGCCGTGCCTGACCACGAAGCCGATCCCACCGCCGCGGTCGTCAATCCCTCAATCGCCACGCGCAATTCCCGCGCAGTCTGATACCGCTGCGAAGCCGTCTTCTCCATCGCCTTGCGAATGATCGAATCGAGTCCCGCGGAAATCGATGGATTCACCGAAGCTGCCGCCGCTGGCTCCTGATGCAAAATCGCGCCCATCAACTGCGGCCCCTGCGTCTGCGGAAACGCTCGCTGCCCCGTCGCTAACTCATAGAGTACTGCACCGGTTGAGTAAATATCCGTGCGCGCATCCGTTGCCTGTCCGCTAAGCTGCTCCGGCGACATATACGGCACTGTCCCGGACACTGTCGCCGTATCCACTGAAACGCTGCGCGTCGAATCTCCCACAATTTCCGAATGCACCCGGCGCGCTAATCCAAAATCCAGAATCTTCAGCCATCCATCCGGCGTGACGAAAATATTGTGCGGCTTCAGATCGCAATGAATGATCCCCTGCTCGTGCGCCGCCGAAAGCCCCTCGCAAAGTTGCAAAGCCAACCGGCTGATCTCCGCCAAAGCCAAAGGCCCGCTCTTCACCTTCTCGCTAAGCGCCTCGCCAGGGATCAATTCCAAAGCCAGAAAATCCACCCCATCCTGGCTGGCAAATTCATAAACCGTCTCAATGTTCGGGTGATTTAGCCTAGCGAGCGCCAAAGCTTCCTTGCGGAACTGCCGTCGCGCCGCCTCGTCCGCCAGCATCCCGGCAGGCAGCACCTTAAGCGCAACATCGCGGTCAAGCTGCTCGTCATGAGCGCGGTAAACCTCGCCCATGCCGCCAGCCCCAATCTTCTCAATGATGAGGTAGTGCCCCAGTCCGCTACCGATCATGAAAAAATCACCAGCCTCCGCGCGCAAATGGTAGACCCCACCCAAACCCAAGTCAACGAACGCGCCTTCAGTAGGGGAGGGTTCTTTAGACCCTCCCGCTTTTCGGCCCTCTTGCCTTTGCGATTAAAAGCACCCATCAAACAAACACGGATCAGTTGAGGAAAATTTGGGGTGAGACTTCAATAACGGAAGGAAACTTCGAGTTCGTGAATGCCTTGCAAGAGCTCCAAGAAATCTTAAATCACAAAAGGCCGTCGAACGATCTACCCTCTGCCCGCCGCGCGAATCGGAATCGCCACGATCCTGCCATTCGAACTCTCCGGAATCATGTGGCAAGTCCCCTCGAAGACCGCGCCAGCCTCAATCAACAAACATTTTGCGTGTACCTCGCCGCTGACCACGCCCTTCTCATGAATCTCCACGCGGTCGAGTGCGCGCACAATGCCCTTAAATTTTCCGCCGACAATCACCACGCGCGCCTCGAGCTGGCCCTCAACATCCGCCTCATCGCCAAGTATCAACATGCTCTGGGATTTCAAAGTCCCCTGCACATGCGAATTCACCCGCAGCGTCCCGGAGCTCTCGATGTCGCCAACTACGCGGATCCCGCGCTCAAGAAACCCAGTCCACTCATCGGACGAGTCTGTAATCTTCCGCTCCAGCCAATCCCACGGCAATTTTCGAGTCCCCCCGCGATGCCAAATTCGTAAGCAGTCGCTCCTCGTAGGGCCCGCGCTTTATGCCGGGCCTCTTCATGCGCAATTTCTACTACATTTCTAGTGTTCGATCATCAGCAAATCGTAAAGCGTCCCCAAGTACTCGTTCTCGTAGTAGTGAAATATCAAGTGCCCGCCCTTACCCCCGACAAACGGCTTCAAAGTAACTTTCGTCCCGTACTTCTGCTCCATCAAACCTAACATGTGCTTCACATTAGGATCATTGATGCTGACCGATCCAGGCTTCGGTGGCACCGCAGCGCTTTTGTGCGTCATCCGTTCGATCTGCCGCACCGAAATGCGCCCGCGCGCAGCCTTCTTCGCCGCATCGAGCTGCATCACCGGATCACTGATCGTCACCAGTGCGCGCGCATGGCTGGCCGAGATTTCACCCGTCGCGATCATCTTTTGCACCTGGCGATCAAGCTTCAGCAGTCGGGTTGAATTCGAAATCGCGCTGCGGCTCTTCCCGGTGCGCTCGGCGATCTGCTCATGAGTCATTCCGAAATCGTGAGACAAGCGATCAAACGCCATTGCTTCTTCCAGCGGATTCAAATCTTCGCGCTGCAAATTTTCGATGAGCGTCAACTCCGCGGCCTTCTCATCGGAAACATCGCGCAAAATTGCCGGAATGCGCTGCAGTGAAGCCGCTTGCGCCGCACGCCAACGTCTCTCGCCGGCGATGAGCTGGAACCGCGGCCCGTTTCGACGCGCCAGCACGGGCTGAATAATTCCGCTCGCAATTATGGACGCGGCCAATTCGTCCATCGCAGTCTGATCGAATTTCACACGAGGTTGGTGCGGACTAGGGTCGATCAAATCGATGTCGATCATGACGACGATTTCGCTGCCGGATGCTAGAGCCGATGACGTAGCTGCGGCTGCGCTTGGGCCCACGCTCGCTGCCAGGCTCGGAACAGTGCTTGCGGGCGCTGTCGCAGAAGGTGTCGAAGATGCATTCGTATTTTTGTCGTCCGTCGGCGGGTTCACGAGCGCCGGCTCGCGAATTAACGCGCTAAGCCCCCGCCCCAAAGCGTTTCGTGCCATAGGCTACAACCTCCTTCGCGAGCTGGAGATAGCTCTCCGCCCCTTTACTATGTATGTCGTAAAACATTACAGGCTTACCATGGCTGGGCGCTTCCGCCAACCGTACGTTCCGCGGAATTACGGTCTCGTAGACCTGCGCGCCGAAGAAGCTACGCAAGTCCGCCGCGACTTGTTTAGAGAGCGTCGTGCGGTCATCGTACATCGTGAGCAGAATCCCTTCGATGGCAAGCGACGGATTAATTGTCCGCCTCAGCCGCATCAGCGTATCAAGCAGCTCTGACACGCCTTCGAGTGCCAGATACTCCGTTTGGATTGGAACCAAAACCGAGTCAGCCGCGGCGAGAGCATTAAGCGTAAGTAGATCGAGGGCTGGCGGACAGTCAATCAGAATATAGTCATAGTTCTGTTTGAGCTGATCGACGATGGCCTTCAGCCGATATTCGCGGTTTTCTACGTCCACTAGCTCGATGGCGGCGCCAACCAGGTTCTTATCTGAGGGAATGAGGTCGAGACCCTCTACCTGAGTCTTCAGCAAGACCCTATCGATAGATTCATTCAGAATCAGTAGGTTGTAGAGGGTCCGACGGGCTGGATCTTTGGCAAAACCAAGGGCGGTGGACATATTCCCTTGGGAATCGCAATCGATGGCGAGTGTGCGGCGTTCAGTAGCGGCTAGCGATGCTCCGAGGTTGACAGTGGTGGTGGTCTTACCGACGCCGCCCTTCTGATTGGCAATGGCGATAACTCGCCCCAAATTTCCCCCTCGAGCGACGCGAATCTACCAGAATTCTCGGGAAATGCGCAAGGGCAAATGTGCATGAAAGACACATTTGCGAGGAATTGTTTTACGTGAAACATCTAGCTGGCCGGTTCAAATGTTTCACGTGAAACATTTTCTTGCGGGCGCGGCTCTCCGATAACGATAAGCCGGTGTTTCGTCTGAGGGATTACGAAGGGAACGAGCCACTTCACGGATTTCCTGCGTTCCAGTTCGAGTCGGCCGTCCGGCCCTGTCCAAACCATGATGTGCCCGCCGGGCGCGAGTACCGACTCGGCCCACTCAGCAAACTCCAAGAACTGGCCCAGCGCTCGGGCCATGACGATATCATACGGAATGTCCGGCCTGCGAACATCCTCGTAGCGCTTCTGGATGATTTCGACATCTTTAAGTTCGAGAGTGCGAACAACCTCGGCGAGAAACGCGCATTTCTTGGCATTTGGCTCAATAAGCGTCAGCCGGAGCGACGGAACGAACATTTTCAGTGGGATTCCTGGAAATCCAGCGCCAGTTCCAACGTCGGCGAGCCGACCATGAACTTTGACGACCGTTTTTATCGCCAGTAGGCTCTCAGCGAAGTGCGTTCGCACGATTTCCTCGGGAGATGTGATCGAAGTGAGCGAAATTCGCCGATTCCAGCGAAGTAGCAGTTCGATGTAAGTACGAACCTGTTCGCAGAATTGATTCCTGACCGCTAGGTCTAGCGATTCGAGCGAGGCGCGAATATCCTTGGCGCTAATCGAACTCGACGGAGTCGATTCTTTGGTCGACATCGGACTAGGGCCTCGAAGGCGGCAGGCAAACGCGGGCGGACAGTCTCATGGATTTGAGTCGGCACCAGCCGAGATTGCACTCGCACCTTCTAGCGCCGGCGGGGTGCGCGGCCGCAGCAGGCGCGGGGCGAGCAGGCCAACCGAGAGGTCCGCAACGAAATGCGCCGCCATCGTTGGAATGAGAGTGCCCGTCCAGGCGCGCACGGCTGAAAAAATTGCGCCGGCAAAAAATGTGACGACTAATCCGCGGCGACCCTGATACAAATGCGCGAGCGAGAAGAACACCGCCGCGCCGAGAATCGCTATAGCGATGGAACCCTTCGAGACGTTTAGGAATAATCGCTGGATGAAACCGCGATAGATGATCTCTTCGCAGAGAGCCACGGTCGTAACCAACGCGAAAAACGCCAGGCGTTCAGGCGCGTTGTGCGGCATTAGCTTCAGCGTGAGCGCCCGCATGAAGCCTTGTTTGTCGCTCGGGAGCGAAGCGAGCCGACGAATGCTCACTGCTTGATTGAAGCTAATCAGAGCGGAAAGTCCGACGCCAACGACGGCCGCGAGCCACGGCGATGGCAGCGACAGGCCAAGATCCGCAAGGCGATACCCGTGCGCGACGGCGCGCCAGAGGATGATTCCGGTAGCCAGCCACTGAAATGCGATTGTCGAGGCATAGAGGGCGATGCGATCGACGCTCGTCAGTGCGTCGCGGCGCATCAATGCGCGAACGCGGACGGCGCCGCGCCATGGAACAACGATGGCTAGAACAATTAAGATGACGATGAAATCCCATGGCAGCGCGGCTGGTAGCATCGCTACCGATAAGAGCACGAACCGTGCTGTGATTCAAGAGTGATGGCGTTGTGTTCGCGCATTGTTCTTGTCTGCATGTGAATTACAAATCTGGGAGGATTCCGAAGCGCATGGCCCGCGCTTTATGCCGGGCCATTTCATAGTAGATTTGCGGCAAAATTGCGGCGCGGGACATACGATCATAGTTGCGTTTTCGATATGCGCAAATCGCGACCGTGCGTTACATTTTACCCAAGAGGCCCGGCATAAAGCGCGGACCCTACGAAATGCGAATGCTTGGGTAGTTGACAGGTTGGCTGGTTGCGCTTATCTTGCGTTTTCGTTTTGGAAGGAAATTCGCCTGGCGATATGAAGATATTGGTGATTGGCGGCGGGGGTCGCGAGCATGCGCTCGTTTGGCGATTGCGGCGGAGCACCGGCGTCGAGAAGATTTGGTGTGCGCCTGGAAACGGCGGGATCGCGAATGCCGCGGAGTGCATTCCGATTAACATTTCTTCACTAATCGAGATGGTAAATATCGTCGAACGATTGCATCCGGATCTGACCGTGATCGGTCCTGAGTTGCCGCTGGTGCTTGGGCTTGCTGATGAGTTGCGTTCACGAGGTTTTGCGGTAGTGGGTCCGGGCAAGGAGGCGGCGCGGCTGGAAGGTTCGAAAGTTTACGCCAAGGAATTTCTTGCACGGCATGCGATTCCTACGGCGAAGATGTACGGCGTGTTTGAGGACGTGACTGCCGCCCGCGCGGCGCTCGATCGCGTGGGCTGGCCTTTGGTGATCAAGGCAGATGGCCTTTGCGCTGGCAAAGGAGTGTTGGTGACGTCTTCGCGCGCGGAGGCAGAGGAGTTTATCGAGCGGGCGATGGTGCGAGGGGAATTTGGAGAGGCTGGGCGGAGGATTTTGCTGGAGGAGGGTTTGGCCGGGCAGGAACTGTCTTATATCGTGCTTACCGACGGCAAGCGCGTGATTCCGATGGCGCCGGCGCGCGACTACAAACGCGCTTTTGATGGCGGTTTGGGGCCGAATACTGGGGGAATGGGTGCTTATTCGGACGATAATTTGCTGCCGGCGGAGCTCGAGGAGCGCATAAATCGCGATGTCGTCCAGCCGACAATTTCTGGATTGGCTGCGGATGGCCTCGATTATCGGGGGTTTTTGTATTTTGGGTTGATGATTACTGCCGACGGACCGAAAGTTTTGGAATATAACTGCCGTTTGGGAGATCCGGAGACGCAGGCGATTGTTTTGCGAATGGATTTTGATTTGGCGGAATTTTTGATGGCCGCGGCGATGGGGGATTTGAGATCCAGGACCGCGAAATGGAAAAGCGCTGCTAGTTGCTATGTGGTTTTGGCTGCGGGAGGGTATCCTGAGAAGCCGCGCATTGGGGCAGAGATTCTTGGGCTGGACCGGATTCGCGAGAGTGAGGGTTTGGTGGTGTTTCACTCGGGGACTCTTAGAGAGAACGATAAATACTACGTTTGTGGTGGACGAATTCTTGGAGTCGGCGGAAGCGGCGTAAGTGTCAGAGAGGCAAGGAGATTGTGTTACGACAACATTAGTAATATTGCCTCCGCTGGTTGTCGCTTTCGGCGCGACATTGGGGTTGCACCGGAGGCGGTTCTTAGCGCGACGGCCGAGTCGAGACGGGATTAACTGGGCGTTGTTGCAGAGTGTCGAGGCAAATTCGGAGATTGACCAGATCGAAGGTTAGGCGCAAAAGCAGACGCAAGAACAAAACACGAACACAAAATCAAAACACAAGAGCCTCATCTCTAAAGAGGTGAGCTACATTGGGGGACTTTGTGATTGGGATCATTATGGGGTCGGATACGGATTTGCCGGTTATGACTGAGGCTGGTAAGACTTTGGAGAAGTTTGGCGTGGCTTATGAAATGGAAGTTATTTCGGCGCATCGAGCGCCTGCGCGGACGCATGAGTATGCTTCTACTGCCGTTTCGCGAGGGTTGAAGGCGATTATTGTTGGGGCCGGCGGGGCGGCGCATTTGGCTGGGGTGGTGGCTTCGCTTACTACGTTGCCTGTGATTGGCGTGCCTATGGCTACTACGGCTTTGAACGGGATGGATTCGCTTTTGGCGATTGTGCAGATGCCTGCGGGGATACCTGTGGCTACTATGGCGATTGATAAGGCTGGGGCGGTGAATGCGGCGATATTTGCGTTGCAGATTTTGGGATTGTCGGATGTGCGCGTTGCGGAGAAGTTGATTGCGCATAAGAAAGATTTGGCGGCTTCTGTGGCGGAGAAGAATTCTCGGTTGCAGGCGGAATTGGGGAAACGGCGGGGGTAGGTCCTTCCTTTTTTGGGGATCTTGGCAGTGATTGTTGCGGGATTACACTGCTTCGGAGATCTCAAATTTCAGATTTGAAATTTCAGAGCAAGACAAAGAGTGTTGAGAGGAACTGGTGCGATTGGATGGATAGAAAGAACGGCCTTAGGTGGATTTCGCAGTCCGTCGGATTTTTTGGGGAGCTGAACTTATTTGTTCTTCGTCGGATGCCGGCAGGGACGCCGGCGCTACTCTGGTTTTTGTAGCGTGGGGGCTTCTGGCGGACGTTGTAGGGTTGGGGCGCCTTCTGGTCTGGGTTTTTCTGGCACTCTGTCTTCGGGAGGTGGCGGGATTAGCCATTGGAAATTGGCGGCTTGGGGGATGATGGCCATTTGGGTGCGATTGCCTTTGGCTATTGCGGTGATCGCGGCTTTCAGGAATGGCAAGCCTTGGGCTACTAATTGTTTGTCGGTTTCGGCGTGGAGGATGGCGTCGGCACCCGCGGCTTGATCTGGGCTGGAGTCGCGGATTTTTTCTAGGTCGGGATCCTTGGCTAGTAACAGATCGCGCAGCGGGATTTGCTTGTCGTCTGCGGGATAGTGGATTTCTACCAGTTGTCTAGGCTCCTTTTTATCTGGGGGCCAGATTTGCGTGTAACGCGGCCTTACCACTCTCGTTTGCCAGTAATCGCCTCGCTCGGGCTCTTGATGGATGGTGTAGGTGAGTTGCCAGACTTCCGGGCCGTAGCCTGGAGCGTAGTCGGCTAGGATTAATTCCGTCAGTGGCTCGGTCTCGCTTAGATTTAGCTGGCTGTGGATGCTGCTGGCGGCTTCGTTTAGGACCACGAGAAATCCCAGGCCGGTTTGCTCGATGTCCTTGGCGGTTTTTTCTGGGTCGTTGGGCGTGGCCAGGTGCGGGACGCTGGCGTCGGAGGTGCGGGCTCTTACGTGGGGGAGATCTTGGGCTAGATTTTCTACGACCTGGCGGGAGCTGGGGGAATACCAGGTGCTGGCGCCTAGTAGGATGCCGGCTTTTTGATTGGTGATGGGAACGATCGGCGGAGTTAGGGTGCCTGGCTCGATTTTATTTTCTATTGTGGTGATTACTAGGGCGTCTTTGTAGACGGCTATGATTACTCGGCCGGAGGCTAGGTTGGCTACGAGTTCTTCGGTGGGTTGGTCTGGGTTTTGGGCGCGAGCGGGCAAGGCGACGAAGACTGTTAGGGCGGCGAGGATCAGAACGAATCGTTTTGCCGGCGACATTTGCTTGTGGGTACATCATAAGGCAATTAAGGGCTTCGGAGATTTCAAATTTGAAATTTCAGATTTGAGAGGAAGAGAAAAAAGATTGCTGCTTGCCTTGATGGGATTAGTTTAGTCCGGGCTTGTCCTTTGCGTGTATTGGTTTGCTTCGCTCGTCGGATGCCGGCAGGGACGCCGGCGCTACTTGGCTTGAATTGATGTGATTGCTACTGCGTTTACTATGTCTTCGGTGGTGCAGCCTCTGGATAGATCGTTGGAGGGCTTGGCTAGGCCTTGCAGGATTGGGCCGATGGCTTTGGCGTTCGCTAGGCGCTCTACTAGTTTGTAGGCTATGTTGCCGGAATTTAGATCGGGGAAAATTAGGACATTGGCGCGGCCTGCTGCTTGTGAACCCTTTGCTTTGGTTTCTGCGATTTCTGGGATTAGGGCGGCGTCGGCTTGTAGCTCGCCGTCGATGATTAAATCCGGGCGGCGGGCTTTTGTGATTTTTAGGGCTTCGCGGATTTTTTCCAGGTTTGGATGATTGGCTGAGCCTTTGGTGGAGAAGGAGAGTAAGGCTACTTTTGGTTCGGCTTCCAGGAAATTGTTTGCGTTGTCGGCTGTGGCTATGGCGATTTCTGCTAGTTCTTGCGCATTGGGATCTGGGACTATGCCGCAGTCGGCGAAGAGCAGCGTGGTTTCTTCTTGATTAATTTTTGCGGGGATTATCATCAGGAAAAAGCTAGAGACGATTTTGGAATCTGGGGCGAGGCCTATCGACTGAATGGCTGCGCGGACGGTGTCGGCTGAGGAGTTTGCGGCGCCGGCTAGTGCGCCGTCGGCTTGGTTCGCGGCTACCATTAGATTGGCGAAATATAGCGGACTGCGGGCGTTGGATTGGGATTCTTCTTCTTTGGCGCCTTTGCTGCGGCGGCGTTCGTGCAGGATTTGGGCGTAGTGGTTTGCGCGCGAGTTGCTGCTGGGATCTTGGATGATGATGCCGTTTAGATTGGCGCGGATTTCTTTTGCTAGTGCTTCGATTTTTGCTGGTTGGCCTATGAGTGTGATTTTGGCCAGCGAGTCTCTGGTGATTATTTCCGCGGCGGCTATTACTCGAGGATCTTGGCCTTCGGCTAGGACTATGTGTTTGGCGGCGCTGC
>Ga0206813_1028_pt1 | contig 45720 bp, 30 predicted proteins | sample Alteio_BWOrgCont_92_FD_152856 | JGI IMG/M metagenome (GOLD analysis project Ga0206813, IMG submission 152856) | Enriched cells from forest soil in Barre Woods Harvard Forest LTER site, Petersham, Massachusetts, United States -... | ecosystem: Environmental > Terrestrial > Soil > Temperate forest >...
GGCAGAAGCAAACGGTCGACTTTTTGCTGAAGATTGCGCAGTCGAGCCAGACTGTGGAGGTGAGCGGGGCGGCGCCTTTGATTAATCCTGAGAATGCGAATACGAGCGCGAATCTTAGCGCGCCGGCGCTGGAGAATCTTCCGAATCCTGGCGGGGACCTTACTTATCCGCTGCAATTTGCGGCTGGGGCGTTGATTAATACGGCGGGGAGCGGGAACGATTTTGTCGGCGGGTCGAATGGGTACGGGAACGTGGAGTTCAATGGGCTGCCGGCGCTTTCGAATGGGTACATCGTTGACGGGTTGGAGACGAATGATCCGCTTACTAACTTGAATAGCGGGCTTTCTACGAATTTGGTTCTGGGGTTGAATTCGATTTCGGAAGTTACTGTGAATACGCTTTCTTATGCCGTGGACCAGGGGCGCTATGGGGCTTCGCAGGTGAACTACGTCACTAAGTCGGGCACCAACTTGTTTCACGGGAATCTTTACGAGATATGGAATGGCTCGATTTTGAATGCTGCGGACTATTTCACGAACGCTACGCCCGGGAATTATAAGCCGCGATCTACCGTGAATCACTTTGGGGGGAGTTTGGGCGGGCCGATTCTCCGCAATAAATTGTTTTTCTTTTTTGACAGCGAATGGGTGCGCATTGCGCTGCCCATCGTTACGCCTACGATCGTTCCGACTTCGGCGTTCGAGAATTTCGTGTTGCAGCAGCTTCCGCTCGGGCAGACCACGGGTTGTGTTCCCAAGTCCTGTTATCCGGCGGAGCCCGCTCTCGTTCCGTTTTATCAGCAGATGTTTTCACTCTACGGAAATACCAGCGGGGCGCCGCGAGCGATTCTGGGATGTCCGCTGGGCGCGGGCGGGAATGGCTGCGCGAACAGCCAGAGCATTTCGCACTCGAGCGACGATCACGAGCAGGTGCAGACGGTGCGCATGGACTACAACATTAACGCCGCGAATATGGCTTGGTTTCGATTTCAGGCGGACACTGGGCTGCAGGCGGCTTATACCGATCCGATCAATCCGGTCTTTGATGCGATTTCTCCGCAGCCGCTTTACTCCTTTGCTGCGGGGTATACGCATATTTTTTCGCAGAATTTGGTGAATTACTTTAATCCGGGATTTTCGTGGTATGAGAGCTTGTTCGCGCCGAGCGATTTTCAGAAAACGCTGGCGGCTTTTCCGATTGTGCTGCAGGGGAGCGGAGCTAATGCTCCGTTTACTACCGTCGGGGGTCTCGACAATACGTGGGTGCAGGGAAGGCGCGTGGGGCGCGTTTTTATCAACGACAATCTGGCGTGGAGCCATGGGGCTCACGAATTCCGGTTTGGGACGAATACGCGAATCTTCCGGCTCAATGATTATGATTTCGGCGAGGGCACGGTTGCTACCGTGACTTACACGACGCTGCCGCAATTCATCTATGGCGTCGCCTCTACGGCCTCGCAGACTTTTCCGCAGTCGGCGAACGAGCCATTTCGCTTTCTGAATCTCGATCTGTATGCGCAGGATACCTGGAAGCTGACCGCGAAATTGACCTGGACCATCGGGATTCGCGACACCTACAACTCGAATCCGCTGAATCCGCATGACGAAATCGCGCGGCTGCCAGGCTCGTTCGATTCAATTCCTCATGATGTAAATCAGCCATTGAACGCCGCGATTCAAACTGGCCTCGGCAATGTGTTTGAATCGACTCCGCTGGCGATTTTGCAACCGAGAACGGCGCTGGCGTGGCAATTTGCGCCCGGCTCGGTGCTTCGCGCGGGATTCGGAATCTTCAGCGATATATTGCCAGGCAGTATTGCGGATGTGGTTGGCGTCAATCCGCCTTATGTGCGCACATTCGAGGGCGGGCTGCTGGGAACGGTCGGCGGAACTGCGATTGCGCCGGGCGTGCCGAATAGTGCGATTGACGCCGTGGCGGCGGCCAACCAGGTTTTTGGCGCGGGCTTTGCGGGCGGGCAGCTTTCCTGCCGGTCGGCGCAATCGAATCCGGCGACTTGTCTGCCGCCCGTGGCGATTAGCGCGGTGCCGAGCGGCAAACTCCACGCGCCGTATTTCATGCAGTGGAGTTTTGGGCTCGAGCATCAGATTGGGTCGACGGCCAGCGTGCGCGCGCAATATGTGGGCACGCGGGCTGTGAATCAGCCGTACACGACGCAGGTGAACGGCTATCAAACTGTGTGCCCGGGCTGCTTTGCTCCGTTTCCTTATCTTGAGCCGACGGATGCGAGATTCGGCGCGGTCACGCAATTTGCTACCGGTTCGAACAGCCACTATCACGGATTGCAACTTACCGCGATGAAGCGGCTTGGGCATGGGCTGCAGGGGCAAATTAATTACACGTTCAGCCGTTGCATGGATGAAGTTTCGAATGGCGGATTTCTGCAATTTGCGGCGGGAGCGATCCTTTCGCCTTTGCCTGGGGATTTGGCGCGGAATTATGGGCCTTGCGATTACGACATTCGCCATAATTTGAATGGGGAGTATGTTTACGAATTGCCGATTAAGGTGCGGAGTCGGGGATGGGGTTATGCGCTGAATGGCTGGCAGATTTCGGGGACTGCTTTCTGGCATAGCGGGATTCCATTTTCTGTTTTGAGTACGGCTTATTCGGCGAATGGAGAGGGGATCGTGCAGGGGGCAGGGCCGCAGTTCGCTAGCATGGTGCCGGGGGCGGCGCTCTATGAGCACCATGCGATTGCGGGGGTGACGCAGCCCGGGACGCGGCAGTGGTTGAATCCTGATGCGTTTGTTTCGAGCGTGGATCCTAGTACGGGGGCTTGCTTTGGTGGCGATGCGGCGGCGACTTGTCAGTTTGGGTCGCTTGGCCGCAATACGTTGCGCGGGCCTGAGTTTTTTTGGAGCGATTTCTATCTTACGAAATGGTTTGCTTTGAGTGAGCGCGTGAAATTGCGGATGGAAGGGCAGTTTTTTAATGTTTTCAATCATCCTAATTTTGGGTTGCCGAGTTTGGTGTCGGCGGGGGTGCCTGGGAAGCCGAGCACGCAGACTGGATTTGGGGCGCTTAGTTATCCTACCGCGCCGCCCACTGGACTCCTTGGCGTGGGACTTGGTGGGGATAGTTCGCCGCGGATGATTGCGTTTCAGGGGCGCTTGGAGTTTTGAGGCTTCTGGATTTCTTCCTGAGATCGATCACGATTGAAAAGTCAAAAACGCCGGCAGGCTGCCTGCGGTACGGGGACTTGCGCTGGATTACGGAGCGTGGCTCGCTTGAAGTTGCTACGGGACGAGGTACAGATTAGCTCACGATTTCGTCGGCAAAGTTGCTCGCCAAGACGCAGAGATCTTGAAATACTCGAGCGGTGTAGAGAGATAGGAAAACGCTAGCGGTGACTTGTCGAGATTTTGCCACGGGCACGCCTTTGGCGCGAAGCGCGAGCTTTCCTGCTGGCTGTCCCTTGGTTGGGGCCCGTTTTGCGATTTGACTTGGCAGCTGTTAATCCCAGCTCGGTGTGTGCCGAGGAGCCATTCTTGCGGAGCTTTCCGACGCGTTTCGGCAACACGCGGGCGCGCTGATTGATCTCGATTGCGTCCTTGAGTTTCTCGAGGCGTTTTACGCGCGATGCCGGTACGCCCAAGACGTGAGCCGTTTCGCGGGCAGTGGCAAATCGCGCATCGATTCTGGTTCTCATCTGACAATCATTTTGCATCGTTCTGTGGCATGTCCTCCTAAAAACTTGAGTGAGCGTGGTAGGACGCTCGGGGCACAGGTCGTTTCCAGCCGACCGAAAAGAGGCCGGAGCCTGACTGCTTGGCACGCCCGTGTGACGGGCACTACCAAAGGCAAGACGGCCGAACTGCGGGCGGGACTTAACGGCAAGGCCCGCCCCTACAACGGCAACTGCGACGGCTAATTCAACGACAAGTGCACAAGACCTTACCTCTGAAGAGGTGAGCTACATATTCTGAGGTTCATATTTGTGTCCATCGGGGCAGGGTCGTACTAATACCGAACCTTGGCCCTGTCTCGCCCGTCCGACCAGTATCTCCCGGTTAATACACGCTACTAACCTAGTTTCAGTGCGCGGGACTCCTTTGGTGGGGTTTGCGGTCTGGCGCGCGGGACTGAACAGATGGTTACCGGGGGATTGAGATGCGAACAGAGAATGGACTGAGCCTGCAGCGTTGGATTAAAGCGTGGGGGTTGTTGGCGGCGTTGTTGGTGGTCAGTTTGAGTTTTGGATTTGCCGGGGCGGCTGGCGCGAATACGAATGGGCCGAGATTGACGGATACGGCTCCGCCGGCTAGTGGGGTGGCTGGTAATTCGGCGACGATTTCCTGGGGCACGAACATGCCCAGCACTTCGCAGGTTGTGTATGGGTTGACGGCTTCTTACGGGCAGGCTTCGCAATTTAAGTGGTCGATGGTGAAGAATCACCAGATTGGGCTGAGCGGGCTGAAGGCCGGGGTTACTTATCACTATCAGTGCCGGTCGTGGTCGCCGAATGGCGGGTGGCTGTTTACGCCGGACCAGACTTTTAGTACGGCGGGGACTTCGCCGATTCCGGCGCCTTTGACGGTGTCGATTAGTTCGCCGGGGGCTAGCGCTACGGTGAGCGGGACAGTGGCGGTTGCGGCTTCGGCTTCGGATGGCGTGGCGATTACTGGGGTGCAGCTGCAGGTTGATGGCGCGAATGTGGGTGCGGCGGATTCAGCTTCGCCTTTTAATTTTTCTTGGAATTCTACTTCGGTGGCGAATGGTGGCCATACTTTGACGGCTGTGGCTTCGGATGTTTCTGGGAATTCGGTTACTAGCGCGGGTGTGAAAGTTACGGTTAGCAATCCGGTGGCTTCTACGCTGACGGTTTCGATTTCTTCGCCGGCGGCTAGCGCGACGGTTAGCGGGACGATGAGTGTTGCTGCGGCGGCTTCGGACAGCGTGACGATTAGTAGCGTGCAGTTGCAAGTTGATGGCGCGAGTGTGGGTGCGGCGGATACTTCTTCGCCTTACAACTTCTCTTGGAATACTACTTCGGTTGCGAATGGGAGCCATACGCTTACGGCTGTGGCTAAGGATTCTTCCGGGAATACTGCTACTAGCACGGGAGTGAAAGTTACCGTGAATAATCCGGTGGCTTCGACGCTGACGGTTTCGATTACTTCGCCGGCGGCTAGCGCGACGGTCAGCGGGACCGTGTCGGTTGCCGCTACGGCTACCGACAGCGTGACGATCTCTAGCGTGCAGTTGCAAGTTGATGGCGCGAACGTGGGATCGGCGGATACGGCTTCGCCTTACAACTTCTCTTGGAGCTCAACTTCGGTTGCGAATGGCAGCCATACGTTGACGGCGGTGGCTAAGGATTCTTCCGGGAATACGGCTACCAGCACGGGCGTGAAAGTTACGGTGAACAATGCCGATACTACGCCGCCTACGGTTTCGATTACCTCGCCGGCGGCTAGTGCGACGGTTAGCGGGACGATTACGGTGAGCGCTACGGCTGCGGATAATGTGGCTGTGGCTAGCGTGCAGTTGCAAGTTGATGGCGCGAATGTGGGTTCGGCGGATACGGCTTCGCCTTACAGCTTCTCGTGGGTTACTTCCAACTATGCGAATGGGAGCCATACTCTGACGGCGATTGCTAAGGATGCTGCGGGGAATTCTACGACTAGCGCGACGGTGAATGTGACTGTCAGCAATTCTTCGGGTGGCGGCGGTGGGAGCGGGAGCGGAATTCCTTCGACGCTTGGGTGGTTCGATGTGTCGGGGCAGCAGATTGCGCCGAATTGCCCGCCTGATCCTTCGAGCACTGGGTCTTGCTATGGAGTGGTGGATGCTTGGAATAGCGCGGTTGTCGACACCAACCGGAATATCCTGTGGGTTTGGGGCGGCGGACATAACGACTACTCGGGAAATGAAATCTATGCGTTCAATTTGAATACTTTGAAGATGACGCGGGCGAATAATCCGGCGAATCCGACGCCTACTTGCGCGGATGCGTTCAGCAACGGGACGCCTAGCTCGCGGCATACTTATGGCGGAACGGTTTACATTCCGACGGCTGATGAAATGTTTGTGTTCGGCGGAGTTCCATATTGTCCTTCGGGCGGATTCATCAGCGACTCATGGGCGCTGGCGCTTTCGCAGGTGGGTAGCAGCGGGACTGGCGGTTGGACGCAATTAAATCCGACGATTGTGGGCAACGGCGGGAACGGGCCTAGCAATCAGTATGGAAATTCGCAGATGCAGTATGACCCGAATACGGGCTTGGTGTTCCTGAACGAATCGACTTATGGACTATGGAGCTACAACGCTTCTACGAATACGTTTACGTCGTTGAATACCGCTGTGAGCGACATTGGATTGCATCAGGGAACGGTGATCGATCCGGTGCACAAGCTGTTCCTGCGGTTCGGCGATGGTAGCGGGCAATCGATTAACATCGCGGCGGGCGGCAACTACGCAGAAACGCAACTGAAGATGACTGGTTGCTCTAGCCTTGCGGGTGGATCGCTCGGTGGCAGCAATAACCCTGGATTGCAATGGGATCCGGTGCTGCAAGTGGTGGTGGCTTGGCCGAACTTTGGTCCGGCCGTGTATCTCTATAATCCGGCTACGGATTCTTGCACCACGCAGAGCTATAGCGCGAGCGCGCCTCCGGATTCGGATATGACTGGGTCGCCTTCGACTACCAACGGAACTTTCAAGCGCTTTGGTTACTTCCCATCGGCGGGCGTTTATGTGTTGGTGAACGAGTGGACCACTGACGTGCACACGCTGCGATTGACGGCGGCTGGAAGCGGCAGCGGGACCGGCAGCGGGAGCGGCGGCACCGGTAGCACGCCTACTACGATCTCGAACGTCGACACTACCAGCATCACCACGAATTCCGCGATGGTGGATTGGAGTACCAGCGCGGCGGCTAGCACGCAGGTGATGTATGGGACGACGCCGAGTTTGGGATCGTCGACGGCGAAGAATAGCTCGATGGCCACGACTCATTCGCAGCCGCTTTCGGGATTGGCGGCGAATACGCTGTACTACTACACCGTGCAGTCCGTCGATGGCAGCGGGAATACGGTGAACAGCAGCGGGTATACGTTTGGAACGGCGAATACTTCGACGCCGGTTACGCCGCCGTCGATTTCGATTTCTTCGCCGGCTAGCGGGGCTTCGCTGACCGGAACTGTGACCGCTTCGGCTTCCGCGACTGCGGGAACCAATCCGATCGCCAGCGTGCAGTTCTTGCTCGATGGGGCTGCGCTTGGATCGGCGGATACGGCTTCACCTTACTCGCTCTCGTGGAATACGGCGGGAGCTAGCAATGGTGCGCACACGCTTTCGGCTACGGCTACCGATAATGCCGGGAATACGACGACGTCTGCGGGCGTGAGCGTCACGGTATCGAATTCCACTTCGAATGCTGAGGCGGATTTCCAGGCGCGTTGCGCGACTGCCGGCGTGATTCGCTGCGTTACGTTTGATACCGCGTCTACGATCAGCGGGAATGCTGCGCCGGGGTTGCCGTTAATTGCATCCGGCTTGACTACTCCTTCGATCGATACATCTACGTTCGCTTCGGGCGGCGGTTCGCTGCACTTTGCTGTGCCGGCTGGGGCTACTTCGGCGAATACTTCGGGATCGTACAACGTCGACTTCTCCGATGATTTCTCGCAGCAGGTCGATTCGTTGATCAACGGCGATCCGCTTTCGCTGACCACGGCTTGCGGCGGGAGTCCTTGCAAGAATGAAATCTGGATTCAGTGGCGGCAGCGATTTGATTCGGGCATGCTGCAGTCGTTCGCGAATTCGAATGGGTGGAAGCAGGTCATACTCGGCGAGGGCGATACGGCTTCGTTCTTGTCGTACTCGTGCTCGGATCTTGAGACGGTGGTCGAGAATTCCAACCAGTTCGAGATTCCGCGCATGTATCACAGTTGCGGGCAGAAGCTCGATGAATACGATCCACTCGAGGTGAACACGGGGCGGACGGATAGCCAGGGGAATGGAATTTTCTCACCGCAGAACGCGGCGGGCGGCTATCTGAACTGCACCTTCACCGTCACAATCAATGTCCCGACGATTCCGCCGTGCGTGCCGTACGTGGCGAATCAGTGGATGACTTTCCAACTGCACATCCAAGTGGGGACCTGGTATCCAGGCGGAGTTTCTTCCAGCGGTGGGCCACCGGCACCGTTCAAGCATGACAGCACGATTCAGCTGTGGGTGGCGCAGGAAGGGCAGCCGTCGCAACTGGTGATGGACTTCCATCCTGGGGCTACTTCCGCGGCTTGCGATGCTTCGCAGCAGGATATTCCTTCGTGCCAGACTGGGTATGATTTGGTGAATCCGACGGCTTACGGTCAGCCGGATGCTAACGGGAATATGATTCGGGAGAAGTTTGGGAAAATTTGGTTGCTCCCGTATCAGACTAACCTTAACTGCCCGAGCTGTTCGGCGGCGAATACTTGGTACGACGAGTTGATTATTTCGTACTCGCAGATTGCTGATCCGAAGTTCTGAGGCGGTGGATTAGTTAACGATTGTTTGACAGGCCAGAAGTTGCGAATGCCCCACTCTTGATTTGAGAGTGGGGCATTTGTTTTTTTGGGGGGTGGTTGGGATTTGCGGAATGCGTGGGTCTGCGCAAGGTCGATAGGATTCAACAACTGCAGGACGATCTCACACAGCGGCCGTAGTGGTCATTTGGGCGACGATTAAGTGGGCGGGCGCAGCAAGCGGCGCCCCTACGAAGAAAATTCCGGTGCGGCGGAAGTTTGAACAGAGGCGCGGAGTAGCGCACGGCGAGAATCGCTGTGACGGGGCCGAAAAGCGGGCGGGGCTGAAGGCCCGCCCCTACTTAATTACGCAGAGAAGGACTGCTACGTAGTGGCAGATGCTGCCGCCGATTACGAAGATGTGCCAGATGGTGTGGGCGTAGGGGATTCTTTTTGAGGCGTAGAAGACTACGCCGAAGCTGTAGAGGGCGCCGCCGGCTAGTAGCCAGGCTAGGCCGCTGTGGGGGACTGCGGCGATCAGCGGCTTGATTGCGATTAGCGCTAGCCAGCCCATGGCTAGGTAGACGAGCGTTGAGAGAATTGGGGCGCGATCTATGAAGCAGAATTTGAAGGCGATTCCGGCTGCGGCTAGCGTCCAGACGATTCCTAGGAGCGTCCAGCCCCAAGGGCCGCGCAGATTTACCAGTAGGAATGGTGTGTAAGTGCCGGCGATCAGCAGATAGATTGCGGAGTGATCCAGGATTTTGAAAATGCGTTTTACGTTTGGGATGGGGATGCCGTGATAGAGAGTGGAGGCGGCGTAGAGGGCTACGAGTGTGGTGCCGTAGACGGCGCAGCTTACGATTTGCCAGGCTGTGCCTTTGGTGGCGGCGAGGATTAGAAGGACAACGAAGCCTGCGATGCTTAGGGCTAGGCCTATGCCGTGGGTGATGCTGTTGAGGAGTTCTTCGAGAGTGATGCGATTTTGGCGCGTCTTCGGCATGGCTTTGCTCACATTCATTCTTCGCTTGTGCGGGGCGGATTGCAATGGGGTCGAGTGGCGGATCGGTGGGAATCGAGGGAGGGCCGAAAGACCGGGGCCGATAGGCGGGAGGGCTTCCTCCAAAATTCTGGCGGACAGGAAAGCACCCTCCCCTACAAAGGCTTGTTCGAATTGTGAATTGCCGGTGTCTAACTGCTTGCGAGGGTTGCTGCCATGCTCAAGGCTCGGCGCGGATTGGCTTCACGGATACGGCGGCCTGGCGAATATTTTTGCCGGATTGATGTGTCGGCGCTGTGGAGCGTAATTTTCGTTCTGTCCATCATGACCGTCATGGTGCAGACGCCGCATCATGGTTATTTTCCCGATGTACCGAAGAGTTTGCACGCCGGACCGTTGCCGGGCGCGATGCGGGACGAAGCGATGCGAATCGCGCTGACGCGGGACGGGCGGTACTTTTTCGGTGGCACGCAGATTACTCTGGGGCAAATGGCTGAACGCATTCGTGCCGCGGTGGCAGATGGAGCCGAGCAGCGAGTTTTTTTGACCGTGGACCAACGACTGAAATATCGGAACGTCAAAGGGGTGGCGGATGAGATTCGGAGGGGCGGAGTTGGGAGGGTTAGTTTTTTGACGAAGTAGAATTTGTGATGAGCGACTCTTAGCAGGAGCGTCGGCGTGAAACGTCGGGCCACTCGGGGCTGGTTGGACAACGAACTTGTAGTTCGCCGCGAGGGCTGCTAACGATTGAGTTAATCTTTTTAGTATGAGGATATCTGGGCGAAGTTTTACGCTGGCGGATCGGCGGCGGGCGGCGCGGCGTCGGCGGAGCGGGTATATTTGCCGGATTGATATGTCTCCGCTGGCTGGGATTTTTGTTGCGCTGTGGTTGGTGGTTGCTCCTGTCGGAGTGATCGATTTCGGTTTCGTCGCCGTCGACTTGCCGGAGCGTTTGCATGCGAGATTCTTGACGGAGGCCGGGCGGGAGGACGCTTTGCGGGTTTCGGTGTCACGCGACGGTAGGTATTTCGTTGGGTATCGGGAGATTTCGCTTGGTGAGTTGGCGGATCGGGTTCGTGAGGCCGTGTGGCGTGGTGCGGAGCGGAAAGTTTATCTTGCGGCGGATGCTCGGGCGAAGTATGGGACTGTGAAGTTGGCTTTGGCGGAGGTGCAGCGGGGCGGGATTAAAGAGATTGCGATTTTGACGAATTGATACCGCCGGAAAGTCAGAGGCGAAAACCCAAAGCCAGAGCGGGCCGGTCGTAAACCCCGGCCCCTACGGTCTGATGTGTTTGCCGAGTTCGTTGGGTAGGATTTTTGCTAGGTGGTCGCGGGCGGCTTCGGGGTAGGGGAAGTCGCCGCTGCTGGCGCTGAAGCCGCCGTCGACTACTAGCACGCTGCCCGTAACGAAGCTGGACGCTTCGGAGGCTAGGAAGAGGAGCGGGGCGGCTAGTTCTTCGGGGCGGCCTAGGCGGCGCATGGGCGTGGTGGCGGCCATGGATTTTTCGAAGCCGCCTAGGGCGAAAAGCGGGGCGGTCAATTCGCTGGGGAACCAGCCGGGAGCGATGGCGTTGACGCGGACGTTGCGGTCGCCCCAACTGCAGGCGAGATTGCGGGTGAGATTGATGACCGCGGCTTTGCTGGCCTGGTAGCCGGGGGCGGCGTCGCGCCAGCCGTCGAGGCCGGCGATGGAGGCGATGTTGATGATCGAGCCGCCGCGGCCGCGACGGAGCATGGCCGCGCCGAATTCGCGGCAGCAGTACCAGGTGCCGAAGAGATTTACTTCGATGGTTTTGATGAAGGCTTCGTGGGGAACTTTTTCGGGGACCGGGCCGCCGTCGGCGGCAATGCCGGCGTTGTTGACGAGGATGTCCACGATGCCCCATTTGTGTTCGATGTCTTCGCGGAGCTTGACGACTTGCGCGGCGTCGGAGATGTCGCAGGAGAATGCGGCGGCGGTGCCGCCTTCGCGCGCGATTTTTTCTGCTACGGAGGCTAGCTTTTCCGTGCTGCGGGCTGCGAGGGCTACTTTCGCGCCGGCCTGCGCGAGGGTTTCCGCGAAGGTTACGCCCAGGCCGTATGAGGCTCCGGTGACTACTGCGATTTTGTGGGTGAGATCGAAGAGTGAGGAGTGATTCGGCATTGTGAGCGGCCTCCTGCGGAATTTGGGCGATGAGAATAGCGCAGAATTGAGAGGAAACCAAAATCCTCATCGGGCCGGTAATGACCTAATTTCGAAATAGGATGGTTCTGTTGACATCGTGCGCATTTACGAATCCGATGGAACGCGGAGAATGCCGGGTCGCGTTACCTCTGCGCGGGTAGGCCACATTTTTCGCGGACGTTACACGGGCGGGCGAGTCGATTGCTTTGCAATCGCAGAGACGATTGACCCGTCGCCCCTACGCGGAAAAATTCAAATGCCGCATGGCATGTCAACAGCGCCAAATAGGATTTCAAAGCACATTCGGTATCGTTTTTTTTGCGCTTGCTGGCGGGAGTAGAGCTACGAGGCGAATGCTAATTCGCGGACGGCGCGCATCAGGCCCCGGGGATCGCCTTTGGAGATGACTCGGCGAGCGCCTGCTCGTAATCCTTCGCGCTCGAGGCGCGCGTCGGCGTGGAAGCTATATAGAATGATTGGTGGTTCGGGCGTGATTTTCAGGATTTCCGACGTTGCGCTCAGGCCATCCAATTCCGGCAGCACAATATCCAGGATGATCATGTCGGGCTTGAGGCGCAGGGCCATTTCGACGGCTTGCTTGCCGTCGACGGCCTGGCCACAAACGGTGCAGCCCAATTGACCGACTATGCGCGAGAGTATCGCGCGGGTCAACTCGTTGTCATCGGCGATAAGGATCTTCGGAATCGCAGTCGCTGCCTTTCTGTCCGAAAATTGTAGAGGCTGAATTCACCTTAATGGTATTGGCACTCTTTATTTACGAGGAATACAGCGTTAAGTGTATTTTGGCCGAACGTTGCGCCAGTGGTAACACTGGACTTAAGTCAGCGTAGGCGGGGCTTGCGCGAGTTAGGCACCCAGGTTGAGGTTTTGCAATGCGCGGGTGCGCATTTTTCGAGTCGTGTTCGGAGCAGACTCGGCTTGAGACTTGGTAGCGATACCGGGATTCGAACCCGGATTTCGACCTTGAGAGGGTCGCGTCCTAACCCTTAGACCATATCGCCGCAGGAGATGAAAAAGCGGTACCTATTGTATCGGATGCTGGGCTTTGAGGAGAAGAGTTACTGCGAGGCGGTGGCGATTTCGGATTGGGCGCTTAGATCCTTTGCTTCGCTCAGGATTACGGTGATTCGACTTTTTCTGCAGCCTGTAAAGCCATTGAGAAATTCTGTGCGTTGCGGCACGACTGAAGTCGTGCCCTGACAAACCTAACGGAGATAGCCCCAATTGTGGAGGCGGTCACTGTCTTCTTCCCAGCGGTCGCCGATGTCTGTGCGGTAGTACATGTTGGGGATCAGGACATTTTTAATTCGCGAATAGACTTGGGATTGAGCTTGCTTCATGGTCTGGCCGGTGCCTACTACGATCAAGATTACTCCTGAGGTGCCGGCGATTAGCCATTGGCCGTTGATTTGTTTTACGTCTTCGATGTGGACTTCGTCGGCCGGGGGCTTTCGGAAAATGATCGCGGAATTTTTGGAGAAGGAATCGAAGGTTTCGTCGTCGTCAAACGGGAATGGCGGGACTACGATGCGGACGCCGATTTGGAAGCCGCTGCGGACTTTTAGTTTTGGGTCGTTGCCGCTGGCTAAGTCCCAGAAAAATTGGCCGATGGGAGTGAGCATGCCGGCTTGCTGGATGCTGATGGTGGGATAGCCGAAGCGGGCGGTGAATTCTAGCGGGTAGATGCCGTTGTTGTTGACGATGCAATTTACGTCGATGTAGCCGATGTAGCCTTCTTCGGCTAGCTTGGGTGCCATTTTAAGCAGCGTTTGATTGAAGATGTGATTGGGCTCGCTCCAGAACATGGCGGTGCCCATTTCGCCGGTGGGCGGGCCGATATCCCCGGGGAAAAGTTTTTTGTGCTCGAAATTGATGTTGATGGGATGAATGAAAGTTTTGCCGTTGAAGAACGCGCCTACGGCTACTTCCACTCCGATCATGCGACGCTGCAATTGGAAAACTTTGATTTCGTCGGAGAAGGCGCGCTTGTAGGCTTCGAGCATGCGGATGACGTCCTGCCCGTCATCTTCTTCGCCTACGAAAAGGCGGCGCTTGACGTTCTGCGCTTCGCCGCTGGGCTTGATCACGTAGCGGCCGGGATTTTGGGTTACGTGCTCGATGGCGTCGTCGAAGGATTCGAATTCGCCGTAGGGGATGATATTGACGCCGGCTTTTTTCAGTTCTTCCTGGCCGAAGGAACGATCGTCTTCGAGTTTGTCGCTGTAGGCGGTGCCGCCGATTACCAGCTTGCCTTCCTTGCGCAGGGCTTGGGCTTTTTCGCCTTGGCCTAGGGTGTCGTCGAAGACGATGATGTCGGCCCAGTCTTTGTCCTTCTCCCAGTCTTTCGATTTGGCTACGAAGCCGTCGGCGATGTCCTTTTCTTTTTTGTCGCCGATGAAATAGCGGACTTCGTGGCCTTCTTTGGAAACTTGCCAGGCGATATCGCTGATCAGGCCGGTTAGAGATACGAAAAGAAAATTTCGCTTGTCCATCTGGGCTCGTGTCGTGGATTTGGGCGGTTATCTTACATGAGCGCTGCGTGGGCGGATTGTTGAAATTGGGTTAATTTCCGCGACGGGGTGCGCGGGCTGGAGATGGGGCGAATTGCGGCCGACAACTTATCCATTGACAGGTATCAAACGCGGGGGTAGTTAGACGCAGAGATTGCCGCCGTATTTTTTTTCGAGTGGTCGCGGAGGCAGATGGGCCACGTTTTCGCGGGCGTTACACGGGCGGGCGGAGCAAGCCCCGCCCCTACGAGTAAGAGTCGCTGGGCGCGTCACCGTAATGCCGTTCTCGTTATCCAATTGGTGTGGCGCGGTGGCGCTGAGTTTGGCGCGATCGGATCGGCGGTTCGGCCTTGAGCCCAGACGGCGAACGTCGGCATGCGAACTTTCATCGATTGATTTGTGCGTCGATGGGGGCCGCGGTTTTGGCTTTGTTGGGGCTGGCTGCGCCGGCATTTGCGCAAGAGTTGGTGGCTTCCGAGTTGGCGCCTGCATCCCCGCAACCGGATTTTCTGCAAGATCAATCTGCTTCTTCGCGGCCGCTGCCTACTTTGCTGGACTCCGTTCACTTGCTCTCGACGCGCGGGCCTGCGGCGCCTTGCATTCAGCCGCCGCCCGCCGTGGGTTGGCAGGATTATCAGGGGCCCTTCGCTAAGACGGTGGGATTGTTTGGGCGAAAATTGGAACGGAAATCGGTGCATCCCACGCACTACAAAAATGGGGCGATGCTCTGCACTTTGGAAACGAGAGACAAACTTGAATTGTTTATCCAGGATTCGCTCGATCCGGTGACGATTCTCAGCGCGGCTTATGACGCGGGAGTGAGCCAGGCGCACAATTACGATCCGAGTTTTGGGCGCGGGGCGATGGGTTACGGGCATCGGTTTGGGGCGGACATGGCGGACAAGGCTTCCTCGGCTTTCTTCAAGGATTTTGCGTATCCCACGATTTTTTCGGAGGACCCGCGCTACTACCGGTTGGCGCGCGGCGGATTCAGCAAACGCTTGATTTATGCCATGAGCCATGTGGTGATCGCGCATCGCGAGACGGATGGAGCGCCGATGTTTAATTTTTCGGAATGGCTGGGCGGCGCGAGCGCGGTGGCGCTTAGCAATGTCTATCATCCGGACCATCGGCGCGGTTTTGATGCGGCGGCGCGGCGCATGGGCTACGGCGTGAGCAGCGATGTGGGATTCGATGTGCTGCGCGAATTTTGGCCGGAGATCGCGCACAAGCTGAAACTGCCGTTTCGCGAACAGCGCGACGGCGGGACCGCAGCCACGCTTGCGCTCGCGCAAGCCTCCGCAATGCATCAAAGACAATAACCGGGGGACAATAACCGCGCGCTGCAAACGCGCTTCCCCTTGCACATCTACAGGGAAACGATGTATCTTTCCCTGTCGAAGCGACAGGGGAGAGACGGAATTGAACGAGGCACTGTGATTAGCGACGCGATTGCGCGGCTCCGCGCGCTGTTTCGGCGGCGATCCGTCGAGCATGAGCTCGACGATGAGCTGCGTTTTCACTTTGACGCGCAGGTCGAGAAATTCGTGCGAGCGGGACTTGCGCCGGACGAGGCGCGACGGCGGGCGCGCTTAGAGTTTGGCGGGCTCGAGCAGGTGAAGGAGGAATGCCGCGAGGCCCGCGGGATCAGCATGGTCGAAACTTTACTTCAGGATATTCGCTACGGCTTGCGGATGCTTTTGAAGAATTGGAAGCTGGCGTCGATCGCCGCTTTTTCGCTGGCTGTGGCCATGACGCTGGGCGTTGCGGCGCTCGGCATTTTTGATGGAATTTTGCTGCGGCCACCGTTCGCCACCGCGCCTGGACGGTTGGTTACGATTTATACGGCCACTCCGGCGCACGAGTTCGACGACGTCTCCTACCCTGACTATCAATACTACCGCGACAACAACAGCGCGTTCTCCGGCATCGCGGCGTTTCCCAATCAAGTTTCGAAAATCCGGCTGGAGCATGGCGGACAGGCTTCGATGGTCACGCTGGAGTCCGCTTCCGATAATTATTTTTCGGTGATGGGAATCCGGCCGTATCTCGGCGAGCTTTTTGTGGCCGGCGATGATGACCGGAAAACGGCTTCGACGGTTTTGAGCTATGCGTGCTGGAAGCGTTGGGGATCGGATCCCGGGATTATCGGCGAAACCGTGACGGTGAACCGTCACGTGCTCACGATTGTTGGAGTGGCGCCCCAGAAGTTTACCGGGCTCGTTTTTGGTTTCGGCGCCGACATTCTCATCACGCTGGCGACGAATGCGGAAGTTTTCGGTGCCCCGCAATCGATGAACGATCGCGATGCTCGTTCGCTGATTTTGATCGGGCGGCTGAAACCGGGCGTTTCGGCGAAAAACGCGGCGGCCGAATTGCGGGCATCATCGTCGCGATTGGCGACTGACTATGCGGGGCCTGACAAGGACCGAGTGGCTCTCGTGACATCGGCCAGCGTGCTGCCTCCGGACGCGCGTGCGGCTGCCAGTTTGATTTCGGGAGTGCTGATCGCGCTCGTCGTGATGGTGCTGCTGATCGCATGCGCCAATGTTGCCAATCTGCTGTTGGGGCTGGCCACCGGGCGTCGGCAAGAAATCCTGATTCGCACCGCACTGGGAGCAACGCGCGGGAGGCTGATCCGCCAGCTTGTGACCGAAAGTGCCATTCTTTGCATTGGCGGCGGAGCGGCCGGATTCTTAGTGGCGAGCGCCGCGCTGCGGAGATTTTCGCAGTTCGAAACTTCGATGCCCATTCTTGGGAGCCTTAATTTCGCCACCAATTTCTCTGCGGATGGAATGGTTGCGGCCATGACTGTGGGATTGGTTTTGTTGGCAACCCTCGCAACGGGGCTGACGCCGGCGCTCTATGCTTCGGCGCCGAACGTGGCGGGGGCGTTGAGCGGCGAGGCGGTGGTTGGAGGAACTCGCAAAGCCGTAATCCGCAATACGCTCGTGGTGATTCAGGTGGCGGTGTGCACTCTGGTGATGGTCGGTGTTGGGCTCTGTTTGCGCAGCCTGCACAATTTGCAGAATGTCGATCCTGGCTTCTCGGCGCGCAATCTGGCGGCTGTGCAGATGGATCTGCAGTTCAACGCCATTGCCGAAGCTCAGGGACCTGCAACATACGAGCGGATACGTCAGTCGGCAGCGCAGCTTTCCGGTGTGCCATCGTTCTCGATGGCCTCGGAATTTCCGCTGATCGACGAACATTGGCCAACCGACGAAGTGAGCTTGGCGGATGCGCGCGATGCCGGCTCGGCACCGGCTGCGATCGCCATGAATGTCGTCGATGGCGAATATTTTGCGACGATGGGAATCCCGATTCTTGCCGGCCGCACTTTTGATGCTTCCGATGCGAAAAATGCGCCGGAAGTGGCGGTGATCAATCACAAGATGGCGGAGATGTATTGGCCCGGCGAAAACGCGATTGGGAAACGGCTGCGCGTGCAGAATGGCAATCGCGTTGTCACCGTCGCGGGCGTCGTTGCCGACAGCAAGTACAACACCTTGGATGAGCCCGTGCAGCCGGTGATTTACTACGCGCTGGCGCAGCACTACCAGCCGAGCCTGATGTTGATTTTGCGCACGGAAGGGAATTCGCGCTTGTGGGTGCAGCCGTTGGCGCAACTCGCCGCCAGCCTGGGAATGAAACTGGAATTGCCGCCGTTTACGTTGGATGACGTGATGCATTTCGCGCTGTTAGTTCCGCGGCTCATGCTCGGAGTGGTGATCGCACTTGGGGCACTGGCTTTGATGTTGGCGGTTTTTGGACTTTATGGCGCCGTATTTTATTCGGTGAACGAGCGAAAGAAGGAAATTGGGATCCGCGTGGCGCTCGGCGCGCAGCCGGCGCATTTGCTCAGTATGTTCCTGCGGCATGCGGCGCTGATTTCGGGATTTGGGGTTTTGGCCGGGCTGCTGTTGGGCATCGGCGCGACGATCGTGTTCCGTTCGCAATTTTACGGGATCAGCGCGGTGGAGTTGCGCGTGCTCTTGCCGGTTGCGTTCGCGATGGTGCTGCTATCGATGGCCATTGCTTATGCGGCGGCGCGTCCGTGGATTAAGGTAAGTCCGATGGATGCAGTCCGTCACGCATGAGAATTATTCGACCGGCGGGCTCCGCACGGGTACCGCGCAATGCTTAGCGAGATTTTGGTCCGTGTGCGTGCGTTATTGCGCCGCAGCGCCGTCGAAAATGAACTCGACGATGAATTGCAATATCATTTCGACGAGCAGGTAAAGAAATTTATGCAGTCCGGATTGCCGATTGCAGAAGCGCGGCGTCGCGCGCGACTGACAGTTGGCGGCGCGGACCAGATTAAAGAAGAATGTCGCGAGGCGCGCGGCGTGCACTTTGTCGAAATTCTGGCGCAAGACATTCGCTTCGGTCTGCGCCAACTGCGCAAATCTCCCGGCTTCGCGTTCATCGCAATTCTCACACTGGCGCTCGGCATCGGCGCGAACACTGCGATTTTCAGCGTGGTGCAGGGCGTGTTGTTGTCGCCGCTGCCATATTCGCAGCCGGAACGATTGGTGATGGTGTGGGAAAGCAATCCGCGATTTCCTCACGTGTGGACCTCCTATCTGAATTTCCGCGATCGGCAGCGCGAAGCGCGATCGTTCGAGCGCATGGCTGCGTTTAGCACCTGGCAGGGCTTCGATCTGACCACTCCCGGGACTCCTGAACATCTCGAGGGCAAGCAAATATCTGCGGGGTTTTTTGCGACTTTGGGAACTCATCTGGCGCAGGGCAGGGAATTTACGGCGGAGGAAGACGTCTCGGGCGGGGCGCCTGTGGTGATTATCAGCGATCGATTGTGGCGAAACCGTTTTGGCGGGAAGGCTGACGCGCTGGGCAAATCGGTGACTTTGAACGGAGTGGATTACGCGGTTGTCGGAGTGGCGCCGGACGGATTTCGTTTTGAAGGCGATGCGGATGTTTTTACGCCATTGGGGCAGGGCGAGGCGGTGATTCTCAATAACCGCGGCAGTCACGAACTTTATTCGATCGCGCGGCTGGCTCCGGGCGTGACGATCTCGCAGGCGGACGCGGAGCTGCGGACGATCCAGGATTATTTGGATCGGCTGTATCCCGAAGCGAATCGGGATTTGGGAACGGACGTGACTCCGCTGAAGCAGGAAATTGTCGGCGACGTGAGTGGGACTTTGCTGATGTTGCTGGGAGCGGTGGGATTGGTTCTGCTGATCGCGTGTGCCAACGTGGCGAATCTTCTGCTTGCGCGGGCCGCCGGCCGGAAGCGCGAATTTGCAATTCGCTCGGCGCTGGGAGCGAATCGCGCACGGTTGGTGCGGCAGTTGCTGACGGAGAGCTTGCTGCTTTCGCTTGCGGGCGGCCTGCTGGGAGTGTTGATTGCTTATTGGGGCATCGGGCCAATAATTGCGGTGGTGCCGGGAAATTTGCCGCGGAGTGAGAATATCGCGGTGAATGGCGCGGTGCTGTTATTTACGTTCGGTGTGTCGATTGTAGTTGGAATTTTGTTTGGACTCGTGCCGGCGTTGAGAGCTTGGGGCGCTGATCTGCAAGGCTCGTTAAAAGAGGGAGGCCGCGGGGCGACTGGCGTTCATCAACGGGCGCAGAGCAGCTTGGTGATTGTCCAGATGGCGCTGACTTTGGTGCTGCTTGTCGGTGCAGGCTTGTTGTTTCGAACCATTCGCGATTTGTGGGACGTGAATCCCGGCTTCGATACGCAGCACCTGGTTTCATTCAAAGTTGGTGTTTCGTCCTCGCTGACCAAGACCCCTGCGAGCACTCGAATCGCTTGCCAACAATTAATCGAGCGCGTTCGAAAGATTCCCGGCGTGCAGGCGGCGGATTTTGCCAATCCGCTGCCGCTGAGCGGCGAGGGTGGATTCTTGCCGTTCTGGATTGGCTCGCAGGCACCGGTTTCGCTTCAAGCGGCACCACGGCTGGCCATGTTTCTGACGGGTCCGGACTATCTTCGAACTATGGGAATACCGCTACTGCGCGGGCGTTTTTTCACTCTGCAGGACACGACGAAGTCGCCGTGCGTGGTGACGATCGACAACGTTTTTGCGGAGAAATATTTTTCGGGCAGCGATCCGATTGGCCAGACGCTGAGCGCGGGATTTGCTCCCGTCGGTCCGTGCGAGATCGTAGGCGTAGTGGGCCACGTGAAACTCATCGCGCTGAACGATGCCGCGATGCCGGTCCAGAATCAGGCCTACCTCCCGCTGTATCAGGATCCCGATCCGTGGGTGGCCACAGGATATCCCTACTCGACGGTGGTTGTGCGCACTCCGCTTGAACTCGCCAGTGCCTTGCTGGAAATCCGCAAGGCGGTGAACGCGGCCGGTAGCGATCAGCCGGTTTACAAAATTCGAACCATGCAAGAGCTCGCGTCGGAATCGATGGCGACGCAGCGGTTTCCGATGATGCTGCTTGGCACGTTTGCCGGTTTGGCGCTGCTGCTGGCTTCGGTGGGAATTTATGGAGTGATTTCGTATTCGGTGGCGCAGCGCACGCACGAAATAGGAATCCGCATGGCGCTCGGCGCAAACAAACTGGAAATTTTTCGGACGATTATTGGGAATGGACTGCGGCTGGCACTCGCCGGACTGGGGATCGGGATCGCCGCGGCACTCATTCTCACGCGAACGCAGTCAGGATTTTCGCAGCTACTGTACGGAGTAAACGCAAACGATCCGGCGACATTCGTTGGCGTGTCGGTGCTGTTGGCCGTTGTGGCGGCACTGGCGTGTTACATTCCCGCGCGCCGCGCGGCGAAGGTCGATCCCATGGTGGCTCTGCGTTACGAGTGAAGAGAATTAGTGCGATGCATCGATAAGCGCATCATTCTCCGTTCAGACGGCTGCGGTCGCTTGCGAATAATGTTGCCGAACCGTCGGGATTTGCGAATTCCCGGCGGTTCGGCAGTTTTGATTTCGCTTAATTTGTGATTGCTAGCGCGTTACGAGTTGGCGCGCGTCGTGCTCCTCGTGCTTTGGCTTGCCTGATGCTCCTTTTGTGAAATCTAGGACTACGCGGCCGTTTACTTGGCCTTTCTTTAGGCGCGTGAAGACTTCGTTGATCGAAGATAGCGGCAGCGTCTCGATCGTGGCTTTTACTTTGCCTTCGGCCGCGAAGCTTAGCGCTTCTTCCAAATCGAGGCGCGTTCCTACAATCGATCCGCGAATTGTGTAGCCATTCAGCACTACATCGAAAATTGAAACTGGGAAATCGCCTGGCGGCAATCCGTTTAACACGCAAGTTCCGCCGCGGCGCAGCATGCCTACGGCTTGCTTGAACGCGATTGGGGAGACGGCGGTTACCAGGACGCCGTGCGCGCCGCCGATTTGCTTTTGGATTTCTTTTGCTGGGTCTTGGGTTTTGGCGTCGATGGTGATTTCTGCGCCTAGTTTGCGGGCTAGGGTCATTTTTTCTGGGCCTAGATCTACTGCGGCTACGTGCAGGCCCATGGCTTTGGCGTATTGGATGGCCACATGGCCGAGGCCGCCTGCGCCGGAAATTACTACCCACTCGCCGGGCTTGGCTTGCGTTTGCTTCAGGCCTTTGTACGTGGTGACGCCGGCGCAGAGGATGGGGGCGGCGTCGATGAAGGAAAGATTTTTCGGGATGCGGCCCAGGTAATCGGCTTGGCCTAGAGCGTATTGGGCGAAGCTGCCGTCTACGGAATAGCCGGAATTTTTTTGCTCGAGGCAGAGAGTTTCCCAGCCGGCTAGGCAGAAATCGCAGTGGCCGCAGGCGCTGTGGAGCCAGGCTATGCCTACGCGATCGCCTTCCTTGAGATGGGTTACGCCGGGGCCGAGGGCTGCTACTACGCCTGCGCCTTCATGGCCGGGGACGAAGGGGAGTGAAGGTTTGATGGGCCAGTCGCCGTCGACGGCGTGGAGATCGGTGTGGCAGACGCCGCTGGCGATTACTTCTACCAGGGCTTGTCCGGGGCCGGGGGTTGGGACTGGGACTTCACGGATTACTAGCGGGGCGCCGAACTTTTCGACTACCGCGGCTTGCATGGTTTTCTTTGGGATTGATGACATCGTGGCTCCTTTTCGGTCTTGCGAGGATTAGGTTAGTGCCGTGCGCAGGGGCTCGTATGTGATATCGGTCACTTCGGCGTGTGACTTGAATCACACCGGATGCGTTGGCGGAAGTGCAGATAAAGATTAAGAGATTTCAAATTTGAAATTTCAGATTTGAGATGGAACTGTTTACATCGTTCTTATTTGGTGCGCGTGGGAGGGGCGAAAAACTTGGGATCGGCGCACACGGAGGCCGATGGGCCACATTTTCTCGGCGAGTTAGATGGCGGGCGCCCCTACGAAGACGACCGCAAATGCAAAAACCCCACGCGCGTTTTCGGCGCGTGGGGTGCCTAGTTCGGCGATTCGAACATGCGGCGCTTACGCCCGCCGCTACGAAGTGCTTAGACTTCGGAATCTATTTCTAGTGGAATCGGGGGCAAATCGTCGAAGGAATGGTCGCGCGAGATTTCTACCTCGCGGGCCGGACCGTCTTTGGCTTCTAGTTTCTTTTCGGCGCGGCGCTCGGCTTTCATGCGCGCTTTTTCTTGGCGCTTCATTTCTTTTTGGCGTTTCTGGAAGGTGATTCTGGCCATAAACATCTCCTTGAATTGGATTCAGGCAATCGGGGCGTGCGAGTCACGATTGCGCTTGGGCGGAGAGAGCGCCCGTCGGTGAATGTTGCTATTGCTCTAGCTTTCGAAAGTGGTGATGCTTACCAGCGGGGCTCGCGCGGCTGGCGCGGAGCTTCGCGGTAGTCTTCGTTGGAGAAACGGTCGCGGCTCTGACCACCGCCGCCGCGATTGCCGCCGCCGCTGTTGCCGCGGGGCGGACCGTTGCGTCCGGCGCCGGGGCCGCTGCGTCCTGCACCTGGGCCGCTGCTGCTGCGATTGAAACTGGGGCGCCCGCCTGCGCCGGGTGCGCCGCGTTCTGGACGCGGGGTGGCTTCGTTGACTCGAAGTGCTCGGCCGTTTACTTCCTTGCCGTTCAAGTCGGTCATGGCTTTTGTGGCTTCGGCGTCATTGGCCATTTCCACGAAAGCGAAGCCGCGGGCCTGGCCGGTTTCGCGATCGGTGGCGATATGGACGCGCGAGACTTGGCCGAATGTGGCGAACATATTGCGGAGATCGCCTTCGGTGGTTTGAAAACTTAAATTCCCTACGAACAGATTCTTCATTGCCATTCTCCTGAGATTTTAAATCCTAGTTCGGGGCCCGTTGCGAGCGTAAGTGCCGCCCGGATTTCAGTACGAACTTTCTACGAAGCCGCGCAGACGGCTGGAGCGCGAAGTGTTGCGCAGCTTGCGGAGCGCCTTGGCTTCGATTTGGCGAATGCGCTCGCGCGTTACCAGAAACGAGCGGCCGACTTCTTCTAGCGTGTGCTCGCTGCCGTCGTCGAGGCCGAAGCGCATCTTGATAATCTTTTCTTCGCGCGGCGTCAAGGTCTTCAGTACTGAGGCGGTCTGGTCTTTCAGGCTCAGGCTGATTACCGCGTCGGAAGGAGAAGTGACGCTCTTGTCTTCGATGAAGTCGCCGAGGTGCGCGTCTTCTTCCTGGCCGATGGGCATTTCTAGAGAAATCGGCTGCTGCGCGATTTTTTTGGTCTGGCGCACTTTCTCTACCGAGATATCCATGCGCTTGGCGATTTCTTCGGCGGACGGCTCGCGGCCGAGCTGTTGCACCAGTTGGCGCTGCGTGCGAACGAGCTTGTTGATCGTCTCGATCATGTGCACCGGAACGCGAATGGTGCGGCCCTGATCGGCGATGGCGCGAGTAATGGCCTGGCGAATCCACCAGGTTGCGTAGGTCGAGAATTTGTAGCCACGGCGCCAGTCGAATTTATCCACGCCGCGCATCAGGCCGATGTTGCCTTCCTGGATCAAATCGAGGAAGTGCATGCCGTGATAGGTGTATTTTTTCGCGATGGAAACGACCAGGCGCAGGTTGGCCTCGGTCAGTTCCTTCTTGGCTTGCTGCGATTTGGCTTCGCCGTGAAGGATCAGGCGCAGCGTGCGATTCAGGCTGGCCAGATCGACTTCACTCGATTGCGCGATTTCCTTCATTTCGGCGCGGCGGAGGCGCAGATCCTTGCGGGCTTCGGCGGCATTTTCACCGCGCGAGGCTTCGGCGCGCCGCTCGAGGCGAGTGGCTTCGCGATCGAGCGAGTTGAGGCGCTCGACGGTGTGGCGAACCAACTCGATCAGGCGCTTAATTTCGCGCTGATTGAATTCGATGGTGCGCACGACCTTGGACATCTTGACGCGCGTGCGCGCCAGTTGATAGCGTGCGCGCAGCCACACACGCTTGCGCGATTTCGCGGTTTGCTCGAAGCGCTCGGCCTGCTTGGTGGCCAATTCGTAGAGTTTCTGGAGCTTGTCGAGAATTTTCAGCGTCTGCTTCGACTTGGCTTCAAAATCCTCTTCGGTCAATTCTTCCTGATCGAATTGGACGATGCGGCGAATCGAGCGAACGTCGTTGCGCAGTTCCGCGGCAGCCGCCAGCAAATCCTTGATGACGATGGGCGAGCGCGAAATCGTTTTCAAAAGCAGAAGTTGGGCGCGCTCAATGCGCTTGGCGATTACTACTTCGCTTTCGCGCGTAAGCAGCGGCACAGAACCCATCTCGCGCAAATACAGGCGGACGGGATCCTCGGACTTTTCCGCAGCGCCGGGGCTCAGATCGAGCTCACCGTCACCAGCGAAAGCATCTTCCTTCGGCTCGACGTCGGCCACTTCCAGATCGTCGCCATCGCCAGTAGCAGCCTTGGCGGTGAAAGCGTCTTCGAAAAGGCTGATGCCGTTGCGCTCAAAGGTAGAAAGCACGCTGTCAATTTCTTCCGAGGAATGGACCTCGGGCGGCAGAAGATCGTTCACCTCGTCATAGAGGAGGTAACCGCGCTCCTTACCGAGATTGATTAGCGTGCGTACCTGTTCGTATTTTTCTTCAATCAGCTGCGACAAGGGTTTCTCCGCTCCGTCCCAAGATTAACTTCGTTGGAGCAAGTCGGAATCTAATCGTCCCGGCGTGGTTGAAAGCTGCGCAGAGGCTTCTGTTTGCGTGCGTCGTGATACTCAAGCATCTCTGCGTCCGTAATCGAAAAATGGTTTGTCGGAGGATGATTCGCAAAGCTAGCCAACTCGCGACGTAATCTTAATGAGCAAATATCCGGTGCATCCTGATAGCGCGCGCGGTGAGCCACAAAAGCTTCATTGAAAATGGTCAGCGTGTAATCGAGCGGTTCGCAGGAAATTTCGCGAACGGTAAAAGCATATTCTCGAGCGTTGTTTTTGTCTTCGAAGCCGACGTACTGGACGATTACTTGATCACTCAAATCGCACCTGTCAGTGGGTTCCCGCTTGCCCGCATATCCATTGTGACACGGAATGAGTTCAGATGGGGCTGCAAAAGGCTGAAAACAGACGAAAAAAGGGCGGGCCGGATCAAAATCCGGCCCGCCCCCCATGGACTAGAGGCTAGTCACGTTCGACGCTTGGAGGCCCTTCGGACCGGTGGTCACTTCGAACTCGACCGCCTGGCCTTCGTTCAGCGACTTGTAACCATCCGCTTGGATGGCCGAGAAATGGACGAAAACATCTTCGCCACTCTGGCGCTGAATGAAACCAAAGCCTTTACCTGCGTTGAACCACTTAACTGTTCCTTGTTCTTTCACGTATAACCTTCTTTATTTGAGCTATTTGGTGCTTGTTTCCGCCTCCAGCCGTAAATGAAAAAAGGCCGCAAGTGGTGCTTGCAGCCCCTTCAAATGTATCTAAAGGTTTTACAAGAGCAACAAACGCAAGTGCATAGTAGCACAGAAGGGTGCGGAAAGATATGGGAAATTTATTATGGGATTTTGAGGGGAGGCGCGAGCGAGGGGCTAGTATAACACATTGCGGCTCTTGGGTTTACAGTACCGCCGGCGTCTCTGCCGGCGCCTTTGTGCCAACCCACCGGCAAGCCGCCCACATGTCCCAATCCCGACCGAGTCCCGTAGCGCTGGCGTCCCGCCGGCATCTTACGAAGCTAGAAGATAAGGGTAGCAAAAGCCCGAACTGACAGCCGACGCGACCAACCCTGCAGAGGACTTACCGCTCGGATAGCTCGAAGACAGATTCTTGTTCTGCTGACTTTTTGAGCCCGGATTTTCGGGTTGGGGGCTTGCGACGGGTCACCGACGATCTTTCGTCGCTGGAATCTGAGGAATCGCTCAGGGTGAACTGGCCTACCAGCTTTCGCAGGCCTGTTGCTAACTGCGAGAGGGAATCGCAGGATCGGGCGGCGTCTTCGGAAGCTGCGGCGGTTTCGTTGCTGATGCCGGTGATGCGATCGATGGTAGTGTTCACCTCGGCCACCGCGGAGGACTGCTCGGTGGTAGCCGCGGCGATTTGATTCACCATTTCGCCGACGATTCCTGCCAGGCGCACGATTTCCTTCAGGGCGTCGCCGGCCAGGATGGTTTTCTTCACGCCTTCCTTTACTAGATCGGTGCCCACGTCCATCGCTTCGATGGTGCTGATGGTTTCTTCCTGGATACGTTTGATTTTTTGGGCGATTTCCGCGGTGGCGTGAGCGGTGCGTTCGGCGAGCTTGCGGACTTCATCGGCGACGACGGCGAAGCCGCGGCCTTGTTCGCCGGCGCGAGCAGCTTCGATGGCCGCATTGAGCGCGAGAAGATTGGTTTGATCGGCGATGTCGTCGATCACTCCGCTGATTTCTCCGATTTGCTTGGAGCCTTCGCCGAGATCGCGCACCCGCTTCGATGCTTCCTCGACCGAAGTAGAGATGAGATGAATTTCTTCGAGAGTCTCGTTGACGATTTTTCCACCCGATTGCGCGGCGGCTACCGCTTGCTGCGCGGATTCCGCGGCGCGATGGGAATTCTCGGAAACCTGCGAAACCACGGTGACCATCTCGACCATGGCGTGGGCGACCTGCGCAGCCTGCTCGCGCTGCTCGCGGGCCTTTCCTGCGGTATCGGCGGAGCTGGCCAGCAATTCCTCGCTGGCGCTCGAAACGCGCCCGGCGCTGGCGGTAACTTGAGAAATGGTATCGTGCAATTTTTCGATGGACTGATTGAGCCAACCTGCCACTACCCCGAGTTCGTCCTTCCGGTCATCCTCGAGGTGATGGGTCAAGTTTCCCGCCGCCATTTGTTTCAGCTCATCGCTCACGAGCGCAAGCCGCTGATTGATTTCGCGCGCCGTGCGAAAGGCGATCACGAAAAGCAGCACCGACGACAGCACGCATATCAGCATGATGGCCAACTTCGAGCGCGCAGCGACGCGATTGGCATCAGATTCCGAGCGCTTCGATTCGGCTTGCAGCTTGTCGTTCACCGCATCCATTTTGTCGCGGAGGTCTTGATAGTTTTGGAGAAAATCGCCGAGCAGCGCGCCGGCGGCCGCGGCATTCTTGCGGGCATCGGAAATCTTCGCCGCTTTTCCGACGTACTCGTTGCCGGCGCTGATTTCCTCGTCGAGAGATTTGCGCGCATCAGCCCCGCGCGTGAGAGACAGCGCGGCGCCCAGGCGATCTTGAAACAGCTTTTGATGATCGGCGAGTTCAGACGTGGCAGTGTCCTGCGCATCGCCCGAAGCAGTAAGCATTTTTGAAACGTCAGCGCGTGTGAGATCCAGAAACGCGCTGGCTTCCATATGATTGCGAATCGCCGAGCTGGTCGAGCCCACGTCCGCAACGCCGGCCGAGACTTGCGAGATGCCCCACAGTCCGGAAAGGCCGACCGCGACGCTGAAAACCAGACCGAGCAAGCCCAGTCCGTAGAGCTTTTGGCGAATAGTGAGATTCATATAAGCTCCGGCGTTGTCGTGCGATGCGTCTCAGGGAATTTTAAGAACTACTTTTACAGTATCGTCCGCGTCCGCTTTCATCACGTAGCCCACTGCGCCAGGATTCCCGGCCACCGTCGTCTTCATTTGCGACGCCGAAGACATATCCTTCGGAGGCGCAGTGACTTTCCCCGTAAAAGCGGCCTGCATGAAGTATTTGGTGTATTCGGCGTCAGACATTTTGAAGATTTCGCGGAGAACGACGGCGCGTTCGGGCGAGCCAGCCGCAGCCATCAGAACGCTGACGCGTTTGCCGCTGGGCCAGGTGGTTTTGTCGCCCATGAAGATTTTCTTGGCATCGGCCAGCGAGAGATCCGAGATGGTGTTGGCTTTGTTGACGATCAGGTCCACTTCGTCCGCTGCCGAGACGCGCCCGGGCGGCAAGACGAGCGAGATAAAGATAAGGAGAGCGGCGGTCGCTAGTGTCAAGAATCGTTTGTTCACGGTCGTCTCCTGTTAGAAGGAAAAGCTGAATTGCGTCGCGATCGAGTTGTAGCTGTTCAGATTACGTTGCGAAAAGCGGTCGTATTGCAGTTTGATCGCGGCGAAATTATTGACGTCATAGCGAATTCCGCCGGTGGCGTCATTCTGGCGGCTCACGAAGACGTCGGCGCCGGCTCCGTTGAAGAGCGGATCGGCATCGTTGGCGTTTTCCCAGGCATAGCGGAAATACGGGCGAAACTTTCCGAATGCGTAAGAGACCTGCGTGTAGAAGCCGGGAACGTGGAAGACCTTTAAGTCTGCCGCATCGTTGCGGACGACGATGGCTTCGTTCAACCACTCAAGCCGCGCATTGGTATAGACGACGTAGGCGTCCATGATGGCCTGATTGATTTTCGGGTTGCCGGGGGAGGTGATGTCGTCGTGATAGATAGAAAATCCCGGGACGAAGCCGGACAATGCTTTCGGGTGTGCGGAGATATTGATGTTGAAAGATTTTCCCTGATTGTCGTCGACACGATTCTGCGCGGGCTCGGCGCCGGGGAGGTGAGAGCGGCCGTTGCCCACTTCGGCGACGTAGTGCAGGCCCAGGCTGCCCGAAGGGATGTCCCCGTTCATGGAAAGACCGATTTCCTGCAAAGGCAGGAACCCGCCGTCATCATCGAAGCGGAAAAACAGAGGGCGGCCGATGGCTGTTGAGAACCATTGGATGTGGTGAAAGGTCGCGTTGTAGTAGCCGATGTCGGTGTGATAGCGGCCGATTCCGAAAGTGAAATGATCGTTAAATTTATACTGAAACATCAGGCGTTCGAGATCGGGCTCGATAGTGTTGTCAGGTTGCGCGAGGAAGATGACTTCCCCGAGGACCGATGCTTTGTCGGTGAGGCGCGAATTCAGGAATAGATCGAGGGAGCCGAGCAGGAATGAATTTGTGCCGTGATCTTGGTCGGTGGCCTGATAGCCGACATCACCATAGACGCTGAGGTGAAGGCGCGGAGAAACTTCATTGACGTCCGTATCCGGGGCCGGAGATGCAGCGGCGCTCGGAGCAGAGGTCGCGGCCGACGGCGCAGGAGCAGCGGCAGGAGACGCTGCAGAAGCAGCCGCCACAGTTGGTGGAGCAGTTGAGGCCGGGAATGGAAGAGGACTAGAGTCGGTGGACTTCGGTGCGGCGCCTCGTCCTTCGAGTTCTTCGACGCGCGCTTGCAATTGCTGGATCTGCTGCGTCAGCAATTGGATTACTTCGTGATCCGAGGCTACGGGTTGATTATCCGTAGCGGCGGGATTGGCGGGTTTGTTCTTGTCCTTGTCAGTCGCGGTTTTTGTGTCCGGCTTTTTATCATCATCGGCATGGACCGCCGGAGTGCAGGCTATTGCGAGCAGCGCAGCAAGCGCGAGGGCGAGAATGTGGGAGAGAGTGTGGCTCGCGGTGCTGGGAACGGCGGGGCCCGATTTCGTCTTCAACATTTTACGTCTCCGTTTGAAAGGGGCTATTTTTCGCTCAAATTCAAGAGCTACGCGACGACAGGCCTGGTGGCCTTTTGACGCACAATTCATCAATTTGAGTAATCGGCTTTGTTCGGCGGGGCTTGAGTATTTGTGGGGGATAGATGTTGCATTGGTACCCGCGTTGCGAGAACCTCGGGCGGGAAACTGAGATGGCGGAACGGGCTGAAGTGGACGCGGTGAAGGTTGGCGCCGGGCGGACGTATGAGGTGTCGAATCAGGTGGCGCCGCTGGTGGGGCATAACCTTTATACGAGCGACCGCACGTTGCGAGAGGCTGTGCGTCGGGAGAACGGCGGCTGGGCCGAGGAGGATTTAGTTCGTCTGGGCGGATTGCTGGGCGGCGAAGAGGCGCAACGCTGGGGATTTGACGCTAATGAGAATGAGCCGGTGTTGCATACGCATGATGCGGCGGGGAACCGGCGGGATGAGGTGGTGTTTCATCCGTCGTGGCATCAATTGATGCGCACTTCGGTGGAAGCGCGCATCCATTCTTTGCCGTGGGTGGATAGCCGGGCAGGCGCGCATGTAGCGCGCGCAGCGCTTCTGATGCTGACAGCCGAAAATGAATTGGGCCATACCTGCCCGATTTCCATGACGTTTTCTTCGGTCGCAGCTCTGCGCACCGATCCGGATTTAGCCCGCCAGTGGGAATCCAAAATAATTTCCGCGCATTACGATCCGTCCTTCCAGCCCGCGTCTGCCAAATCCGGAAATTTGATCGGCATGGGCATGACTGAAAAGCAGGGTGGCTCCGACGTGCGCGCCAATACCACTCGCGCCGAGCGCATCGGAAATTCGCGCGAGTATGTGATCACCGGGCATAAATGGTTTTGCTCCGCGCCAATGTGCGATGCCTTTTTAATTTTGGCGCAGGCTCCCAAAGGTCTTTCCTGTTTCTTCCTGCCGCGCTGGACGCCGGCCGGTGATCGCAATGGATTTTTCATTCAGCGCCTGAAGCGCAAGATGGGCAATCGTTCGAATGCGTCGAGCGAAGTGGAATTTGTAGATGCCTGGGCGCAGTTAGTGGGCGAAGAAGGGCGCGGGGTGCAAACCATCATCGAGATGGTGCATCACACGCGCCTCGATTGCACGATCGCGTCGGCGGGCTTGATGCGCCAGGCCGCGGTGCAGGCCGTGCATTATGCGCGGCACCGGCGCGCCTTCGGAAAGCTGCTGAGCGAGCAGCCGCTGATGCAGAACGTGCTGGCGGATTTGATTGTGGAGTCGGAAGCCGCCACTTTATTGATGGTGCGATTGGCAAAAGCGTTCGATGCGCGAGCTGCCGATGAGCGCGAGCGCAGCTTCGCGCGCGTGGTCGCGGCCATCGCGAAATTTTGGCTCTGCAAGCGCGCCTACACGCAGGTAGGCGAAGCCCTCGAATGCCACGGTGGAAACGGCTACGTCGAAGAATCCATCATGCCGCGTCTGTATCGGGAAGCCCCGCTCTATTCCATCTGGGAAGGATCGGGAAACGTAATCTGTCTGGATATTCTCCGCGCGCTGGCGAAAGATCCCTCGGCCATCGATGTGCTCGTCGCAGAACTGCGCCCAGCGGCGGAAGCAGATCCCCGCTTCGCCGCATTTCTCTCCGGCCTCGAATCCACGCTAGCGAAATTGAGTCATCGCCCCGCCAGCGACATCGATGCCGCCAACGCGGAACGCGAAGCCCGCCGCCTCGCCGAAAAATTAGCCCTGGGATTACAAGCGTCGCTGCTCGTGCGCCACGGATTGCCCGCAGTCGCCGAAGCATTCCTAGCCTCGCGAATCGTAGGAATCTCCGGGTATACGTTTGGGACTTTGCCGGGCGGAGCAGACTTCCCCGGGATTGTGACGACGTTTGCGCAGCCGTTCGAGAGCTGAATCTGATCTTGCCTTACCGGTGTGAGCTCCCCGCATTCATGCGGAGGAGGAGCGCTTCAGCGCTCCGAAAAAGCGCCGCCTTCAAAATTGCGCTTTAGCGCTGGGCATTTCTTCTGCGGCACCTTCTACGTACTTCCGCGACTGGTGCTATGGTGTCCGTCGTCCGTCCCTGATAACTTGCCCGTGGAAAATTGCGGATGAACGCCTCAACCCCACCACCGAAAAACATCGCCAAAGGCGCCCCGACTCTACCCGCTTCTAATCGAGGCACGAAATGATTAGAAATCGACGTAACCCGCTGAAAATAAAGCTCGAAGGTAATTTCTAATCGCTACAAAAAGGGCACTTTGAAAAGCGCGTTCACAGGCTCGCAGGGCGTCGGGCACCCTGGATCAATCGTCCGCTAAAAGGGGGCCGAACTGCGGGAGGGCTAAAGCACCCTCCCCTACGGGATTTGGCAGACGCTCACTGCATCATTTGAATAGGGGCAGTCGAGGCCAGGCGTTTGTGGATTTTGGACGATTACCCAGGTCACTTTATTTTCGCGCTTCAATCGCTGGAAATCTTCCAGGCGGAATTTTTCCCAATTCTTTCTCGTATCCAGCTCCAGCTTCCATTGCCAGGCCAGATCCGGAAAAACTTCGACTACCGAATTGTCCTTGTAGGCATCGACGAGCATGCTGCGTTCGGCGATGCCGCGGAAACCGTAGATATCTTCGCCGGGCCGCACCATGTACTTCGGATCGAGCGCGAAGAGCGCGTCTTGCGGCGTGTTGGCGCTGCTCCACTCGAAGGCTTGCACCCATTTATTTTTCGCCGGGCGGCCGGGCCATTCGATGTGGTAGCTCGAGGCAAACTCCTGGCGTTGCGCGTAGAACATGCCCGCCGCGATCGGCGCGAGGATGAGCAGCCAAAGCAGCGGCTTCGCTTTCATGAAATATTTTCCCAGCAGCGCGCCGGTGAAAAGAATGAAGAGGACGTAGGTGAAATGAAGAATGCGCATAGGTTCCAGGCGCACCCAGGTTTGATTGCGAGTAAATTCGGTCATGGCGACGGCGACGACAATGCCGATGCTACTCGACAGCGCCAACCGGCGGCAGATGCGCGTGAAGACCGTCAGGTTTTCGCGCTCGGCGATCTTTGAAAAATATCCCAAAATCAAAATGGGGCCGATGGCCCCGAGCCATTCATACCATTGCCATTTGAAAGGATATTGGAAATCGCGGCCGGCCATGACTTCGCGCCAAATGGGATTGGGCGGCTCGCCAAGCGGGATCGCAGCCGCCAGCATTGCGGGGCGCGATGCGCGCAACGACAGCGGCCACGGAAAAGCGAGCACCGCGAGATGACAAATTCCGTAGATGCCCATGGTCGGATGCGCCAGTACCGCGAGCAGCATCCACGGAAAGGCGGAGAGTCGCGAGTCGATGATGGCCACTGCGGCAAAAAGCAGAAATGCAGTCGCGAGTGTTCGCGGATGCAGATGCTGATCGATGATGAAAAGCGCCGTGCCGGTGACCGGCATGGTAAGCAGCGCGGCGAAAAGACCGACTCCGGCCCAATGCGCCCACGGTTCGCGAAAGCATCTGCGCAGCAAACGGAGGCATCCTAGCAAAACGAGAAAAATTCCGGCGACATGCCACAGAAATAATGTCCAGTCGACGGACAGGTGCGTGAGACGGACTGATGCTGCCATCGTTTGATGAAACAGCGTCCAGCGTATATAAAGCAGAAAGAAATTCGCATCGAAAGGATAGAGCGCAGGATTCAGAAGTTTTTTGATTGCCGGAAGGTAGACGGCCATGTCTTCGATGCCGGCGTGATAGCCGTGCACCAGAATGGCCGCGGCTGTCAGGCCGAAAAGGCACGCCAGATCTCGACCGTTTACACTCCGCGTCGGCCAATGACTGGCAGCTTGGCCCCGCGCAACTGAGATGTTAGATTTCCTGTTCATGATGTTTAATGGAGGCGTTTTTTCGAAGCGAGTGTCCCGACCGCGCGTTCGGCAAGTGCGATTCGCGCGCAATTCCATGGTAAAGAATCGCGCCGCTCGAATTGCCTGTGTTGTGCTGCCGACGTTTAACGAAATTCAGAATTTGCCCCGGCTGCTTCCGCTGATTTTCCAGGAAGCCAAAAATATTCCGACGCACGAATTGCACGTGTTGGTTGTCGATGATGAATCGCCGGACGGGACGGCCGATTATGTCCGTACGGCGATGGGATTGTACCCCCGGCTACATCTTCTAACGAGAAAAAGGCAAGGACTCGGCGCGGCATACAAGCATGGCATTTCGCACGCGATCGATCTTCTCGATCCTGATTTGATTTTGCAGATGGACGCGGACTTTCAGCACGATCCGGCGCAATTGCCGGAGATGATTCGTTTGAGCGAGGAAGGATACGATCTGGTGATCGGCTCCCGCTTCGCGGCCGGCACGAAAATTCCCGGGCTTTCGTGGCAGCGCAAATTGATAAGTCTTGGAGGGACGCGGTTGGTTTGGTGGTTTGGGCGGATTCCGCATATTCAGGATTGCACTTCCGGATTCCGCTGCATTCGCGCCGAGCTGATTACGACTTGTACTTTTGGGCCGTACTCGACGCGCGGCTATTCGTTTCAATCCTGGTTTTTGTGCGAACTTTTGCGCAACGGCGCGCGCTACATCGAAATTCCCATCGAATTTCCGCTGCGCGTGTATGGCTCCTCGAAACTCACCTCGCGCGATAAATTCGAATTCTTGGTGAGCTTGCTTCATCTTCCATTCCGTTCGCGGGACGGCCATTCAGAATCTCCTGAGGAACCCAACTAAATCGTATAATCACCGGGCTCGCGAAGCAGCGTGCGTTTATTTGCCTCGGGCGGATTCGGTGTGCTGGTTCTTAATTATTTAGCAGTGCGGAGGACTGATGGAAATTTTGAGCAAGTATCTGGAATTAACAGTAAGTGACGGTACGGTGATGCGCGCGTATGGCGCGCGGCCGAAAGATCCGGGTACATCGGTGGGCTTGATCATCGGGCAAGAAGCGTTTGGCGTGAATGCGCACATCCGCGATGTGACCGAGCGATTTGCGCGCAAGGGATTCATCGCTCTTGCTCCGGAGTTTTTTCACCGGACTGCTCCCGGCTTTGAAGGGCGCTACGATGATTTTCAATCTGTGCTTCCGCACATGAAGGCGATGACCGAGGCGGGCAACGAAGCAGATTTGCGCGCGGCGTATGATTGGCTGCTTGCGAATCATGGCGCCACGTTGCCGGTGGCGTCGGTTGGATTTTGCATGGGCGGACGGTTGGCATTTTTGGGGGCGCTGACGCTACCGTTGAAATGCGCGGTGTCATTTTATGGCGGCGGCATCGCGCCCGGGGCCAGCGGGCCCGGATTAGTTGCGCGCGCGAAAGAGCTGCATGGGCCGATGTTGTTTTGTTGGGGCGGCCTCGACAAGCACATCACGCCGGAACATTCGCGAGCGGTAGCGGATGGAATGCGCGCGGCGGGTAAGCCGTTCGTGAACGTGGATTTTTCGGACGCGGATCATGGTTTCTTTTGTGATGCGCGGCCGACGTATTCGCCAGCCGCCGCGGCGGAGGCTTGGCCGCTGACGCTGGCGTTTCTTGCGTCGCACACGGGAGCTTCTCTGCCGCCGAAAGTCTGACGCGCGGGCTCGAGCTACTTTGCAGGGCGTGCGGCTGCTGCGAAGGATTGTGAGTGGAATTCGAGCACGGCCGGTAGGTGATCGGCGAAGTAGGTCCAATCGTGGCGGCCTGGGTAGATGTGGAATTCGTGAGTGATGTGGCGCGCGGTTAGGATTTTGTCGAGCGTGGCGGCGCCTGCTTCAAAGCCGAAGTCGTCCTCCGAGCCGCAATCGAAATAGATTTTTAATCCGGCTAGATTTGCGGTGTGCGCAATCGTCAGCGGATTATTGCGATCCCAGAAAGCGCGATCGGGCGGCGAGCCGAAGACGCCACCGAGAACCTGCATGCGGGGCGAGCGTTGCGCGTCGCTGGGTTTGAAGTCTGGAAGTCTTTCGATTAACGCGGCGCTTTGCGCAGTGACCGAGCCGAAAAGTTCGGGATGAAGGAAAGCGAGACGTAGCGCGCCGTAGCCTCCCATCGAAATTCCGCCGATTCCTCGATCCGCGTGATTCCCCGTGACTCTGTAGCGATGCTCGATGAAGGGAATAAATTCCCGCAGCAGGAAATCTTCGTAGCGTGAGTGGCCGTCGTGGGAATTGATATAGAAACTTGCTTCGCCTGCCGGCGTTACGATCAGGAATTCGCTTAGTTGATGGCGCTCCCAGAGATCTTCAGTCAGATTCCAGCCGCCCGAACGGACGAAAGATTGCTCGTTGTCGCCGAGGCCGTGAAGGAAATAGAGGATGGGGTAGTGGCGATCTTTGTCGGCGTCGTAGCTTGGCGGCAGAAGCGTGCAGTAGGGAACTTGCTTGCCGAGGATTTTGCTTTTTAGCGAGAGACATTCGGCTCGGCCGGTGTCGGCCGCTCTCGTGGGCGTCGCTGCGAATGCCAAGACAGCCAGAGTAAGCGCGACTGCTGTGAGCCAGCGGCGATTACTCATAGCGCAGCGCCTCGACGGGGTTGAGCCGCGCGGCGCGCGATGCGGGATAGAGGCCTGCTACGAGGCTGACGATTACCGCGAATACGATGGCGAGGATTGCCAGCCACCACGGCACTGAAAAAATATCCGTCGTGGGGAGATTTTGCTGCTTCAGATAGATATTCGTGCCAATCGTTACTGCCCGCCCGATCATCCAGCCGAAAACTACGCCGACGATTCCGCCGAGCAGGCCCATGACGCCGGCTTCTGCGAAGAAGAGGCGCTTGACGTCGCGATCGGCGGCGCCGAGTGCCTTTAGGACGCCAATCTCGCGGCGGCGTTCGAGAATGGCCATGACCAGGGTATTGACGATGCCGAGCGTGGCCACGGCTAGCGCGAGGCTGCCGAAGATTGCGAGCAGGGAATCGAAGATGGTGAAGATGAGCGTTAGATTCTTTGTTGCATCGAGAAGCGAGAAGGCTGCGAAGCCCATGTCCTTGATCGATTTTTCGATGGACGCGACTTTTGATGCAGCGCTGGCACGGAGGGTCAAGCTGGCATAGGTGGATTTGGAGTTGGACGCGCCGCGAAGTACGTCGCGGAGGTCGTTGGCCTGGGCGGCGCGCAGCGTTTCGGCTACCGATTGGGGAATCAGCAGGCGCCCGTTGCCGATGCCGCCGAATCCGGCGGCGGGCTCGGTTTCGACGATGCCGACGACGCGCAATTTCTTTTCGCGCGGGGTGATGCTGAAGCCTTCGTTGGAGTTTGCGTCCGAATTTGCCGACGGCGCGGGCGATGCGGATTCTGGTGCGAGAGATTTGCGCTCGGCGTAACGCAGGACAATATCTTTCCCGATCAGCGTGGAGGGTTGCGGCGAGAGATCGCGCGCGAATTCAATTTGCAGAATGGCTTCGTCCGCCGCCGGGCCGGAAAAAAAACTACCCTCGATTCCTTCAAAGGCGCCGTTGCCGCGAGCGGAATCGGGGACGCCTGCCACCATTGTTGGATATGGATTGTTGTTGAAACGCACTTCGGTCATGAAGCGAATCTGCGGATAGACTTCCACGACGCCCGGTAGCTTTTCGAAAGAATGGCGCGCGTCGTCATCGAGTGGAGTTGCGGGGCCTTGGCGATTCGCAGTGGAGGTCGGGCCGAAGGCGCGGAGATTGGCGCGCGAAGTAACCAGGACGGTATCGAAAAGGCCGGAGCGCGACAATCTCTTACTGACTAGCTGCTGCAAGCCTACGCCGAGAGACACCATGGCCACTAGCGATGCGACGCCGACGGCGATACCAAGAGTCGTCAACGCATTGCGCAGCTTTGCTTCGCGAAGATTGCGCAGAGCCATTTCCGCCATGTCGCCGATTTTCATGGCCGCACTCCTTCGCTGATCATCTTGCCGTCGGCTAGAAATACGGTGCGCGTGGCGAATTTTTCGGCGAGCGGGCGTTCGTGGGTTACCAGGATGATGGTGGTGCCCAGCGATTTTACGATTTCTTCTAGGAGCTGCATGATTTCATGGCCCGTGGCGCTATCGAGATTTCCTGTGGGCTCATCGGCTAGCAGGATCGAAGGGCGATTTACGAGTGCGCGGGCTAGCGATGCGCGCTGTTGCTCGCCGCCGGATAATTCGCTGGGGCGATGGCCGAGGCGTTTTTCTAGATGGACTCGTTCGAGAGCTTCGCGGACGCGGGCGGGACGCTCGCTGCGATCTACTTCGGCGAGGCGGAGCGGGAGTTCTACATTTTCTTCGAGGGTCATGCGCGGGAGTAGATTGAAGGCTTGGAAGACCATGCCCACGGTGTGGCTGCGGTAGCGGGCTAGCTCCAGCGAGCTTAGTTCGGAGAGATTTCGATCTTTGGCGATGATGTTTCCGGACGTGGGGCGATCTAATCCCGCCAGTAAATTCAGCAGCGTGGATTTTCCTGAACCTGAACTGCCTAGTAACGCCAGGAAATCGCCGCTGCGAACTTCTAGCGAGACATCGTCCACCGCGCGGATTAAAGCCGAACCCATTTGGTAGTGACGGGAGACGTGTTCGGCGCGGATGGCGATACTTCCGTTTTCGGTCATCTGGGGCCTCTTGATATTACTACGCGCGGAGGGTGGGGATCGTTGCATTCGTGCGCATTTGAGAGGCCGATGGTGCGCGGAGAACGCCGGATCGCGTTACGAGTAGTCGGTGGCCCACATTTTCGCTGGCGTTACTCGGGCGGGCGCAGCAAGCGGCGCCCCTACGCGGAGAAATGCAAATGCAAATGCAAATCCCTCAGCCTTAAAACGGGATTTGCGATGACAGCGTTTAGATGGTATGGGGCGACACAATGTGGCACGTTGCGGATTTCGGCGGATTATTCGGGAATTGCTAGACGCGGGTTAGCGCGGTGGCTTCGTCTTCCACGATTTCTAGGACGCCGTCGAGGCGCACCATCTTCAATAGCATGCGGACGCGCTGCGTGGGGGCGTAGAAGACGCATTTTCCGCCGCCGCGCTTCAGCGTGGAGAAAGTCCGAACGAGAGCGCCGATTCCGGAGCTGTCGAGTTCGGTGACGCCGGCGAGATTTACGGCGAGATGTTGCACTCCGGCGGCAACGAATTGATCGACTTGATCGCGGAACGCTTGCTCGGCATCGCCGAGGCGGAGCGGGCCAATCAGATCGATGATGGTGGCGGCGCCGGCTTTTCGCGTGTTTATCTGCATGTAGGTCGATTACGCTCAGCCAAACTAGCTGAAAAAGCGCAGCGAATCAAGTGCGCTCAGTGGATTCGTGTTCCGGCGGTTGACGCTTGACGGCTGCTTTGTTACGCTCCCACGGTTTCACGCCTACCCGAGCAACTGCCGCAACGAATGCAGAGCCCGGTACGGGTGTTTCATCGGTTCACTTGGGGCGGATGATGGAGAAGTCTTCGGCGCTCGCCGAACTCGCGGGGGTGTTGTTCGCCTGCCGCGATCTTGAGACGCTAAGGAAGACATTTGTCGCGCGCGTGGCTGTCGCTTTGGGAGCGCGAGCCGGCGATTTATGGCTTGCCGATCCGGGCGAAGAAGGGCTGCGTTGCCGCGCGCAGTGGACGGATTCCGCCGAGCGGCTCACTCCCATAAAAGACGCAGTCAGCGACGGAATTCTTGCCGCTGCTTTTGAAGATTCATCGCCCACGCGGGTTGCAGGCAACGAGCTGGACCGCGACTCCTTCACGCAATTTCCCGCATCGCAACGCGCCGCAATTCAATCCGCGCTATTGGTGCCATTCCCGGGACAGACGACCGCGGAGGGTGTCGTGGAAGTTTTGAATCGCCGCGACGGTGCGTTCACCGCGGATGATGGCGCATTTCTCGAAGCGGCGGCGCGGCTTGCCTCGCAGGCCGATGCGCTGCTCGCGGGAATTGAGACCGAGCGCCATTTGCAGCTCGAGACGGTCGAGCGGCTGACCGCGCTCTACGACATTGCGCGCATTTTCAACTCGACGCTGGAGCTGGAGCAGCTCTTGCCCATCGTGGCGTCAAAGGTTCGCGACATTGTCCGCGCCCAGGCCTGCAATCTTTGGTTGGTGGAGCCCGATGGCGGCTCGATGAAGTTGGCGCAGCAGGATGGTCAGGATCCGACGGTCCACGTGGGTGCGGCCGTGCCCATCGATTCGGGGCACTTGGCGAACGTAGCGCAAACAGGGAATCCGCGCCTGATCGAAAATCCGGCGGAAGACGAATCTCTGGCGGAGCGCTTGAAAGCCGGCGGAGAAGCGTTTGAAGTTCAGTCCGTGATTGCCGCGCCGCTCACCAAAGAGACGCAAGTGATCGGCGTGATTGAGTTGGTGAATAAGACCGACGGGACGCCATTCAACGAGGATGATCTTTTCTTTCTTTCGAGCATCGCGGAGCAGGCGGCTGTTGCGCTGCACAACGCCAATCTTCTCGAGTCTGAGCGCAAGCTGCATACGATGCATGCGCTGCTGAAGATCAGCCAGGAAATCACCTCGACGCTGGATCTCGATCACGTTTTGACTACCGTCGTGCATCAGGCGAGCACGGCGGTGCCATTTGACCGTTGCGCGATTGGCTTTTTTGACCGCAGCAAGTTTGTGTTGGGCGCGGTATCCGGAGAAACCGAAGTTCCCAAGAACGAGGAAATGACCGGGCTTCGTAAGCTGCTCGAATGGGTTTCGACGCAGGATACGGCGGTGCGTGCGGACAAGTATGAAGAAGGTTGGGAAGTCGATCCGGAGTCCGGCCAGCCGATTATCGTGCCGTACTTGGAAGAGCATGGGGTGAACGGATTTTATGCGTTGCCGTTGCGCGACGATCAGGGAACAGTCGGCGTGCTGTGCCTGCAGAGCGAAAGCGCTGAGTTCCTGAACGAAGGGCAGCGCGAAACCGTCGCTATTTTGGCCAATCAGACGACCGTAGCGATCCGCAACGCGCAGCTTTATCAGCAGGTGCCGCTGGCGGGATTCTTGCAGCCGTTTTCGCAGAAGAAGAAAAAGTTCATTGCGGCGATGCCGACTTCGCGATGGGTCGAGTATGGACGAAAGGCGGCATTCGTTGCGGCGGTATTGCTGATCGTGCCGTGGCCGATGCGGGTGAGCACGAATGCTACCGTGGTGCCTGCGCAGCGGCGGATGATCAGCACGATTACCGGCGGAATTGTGCAGCGCGTGTTTGTTCACGAAGGCGATATGGTGACGCGCGGGCAAATCCTGGCGCAATTGGATGACAGTGACGCTCGCCTGAAACTGAATCAGGCGCAAACCGACTTTTCGCTGGCGCAGCGCGGATTGGCGCAGGCGGAGAGCCGCCGCGATTTGACGGTTGCGGCGCAGTCGCGGCTGCATGCTTCGATGGCGCAGGCGGAGATCAAGCTGGAAAGCGAGCGCGTGGACGGCGCCAAACTGCGTGCGCCGATCGATGGAGTTGTCGTTACGCCGAAGATCGAGGAAAAAACCGGCGTGATGTTGCAGCCTGGCGATGCGCTTTGCGAATTGGTGGAGCAGCAGCGCATGGCCGTGGATATGAATGTGCCGGAGACGGATCTGGCGCTGGTTCGTCAGGGCGATCATGTCGCGTTAAAGCTGAATGCTTTTCCGACTGAGACTTTTGATGGGGTCGTGGATCGCGTTGGCGCCCGGTCGGAGGCCGTGGAAGGCGAGCAGTTTTTTGTGGTGCGCGCTGTTTTCGAGAATTCAAAGGGGCTGGCCAAGGACGGCATGGCCGGGCGCGCCAGGATTCTTTCCGCCGGCGGATGGTTTGGAACTGGGTGGTTTCCTGTGGGCTATGCGCTGCTGCGTTCTCCGGCGCGCTGGATTTGGGAGAGAATTTGGGTGTGGCTGCCGTGAGAATCGAATGACGGCAATCGAGGGAAGAATATGAGAAGTGGTTTTTGGATTGCGACGGCCTGCGTTTTCCTCGCCGTTGCGGGATGCAGTAGTACGCCGGCGACTGCTCCGTCACCAGCAGCGAGTTCCGAGAAAGCCGCGCCAGAGTATTCGGGCCCGGTGATGGACACGAACGCGAACGCCGGCGCGCAGGATGTTTTGAGCGTGCTGAGCGTAGAGCACGAAGTGGATGTGCGTGCGCAGCGCGAAGGAATGGTCTCGCAGCTCGCTGTGGAGGAAGGGCGCCAGGTGAAGGCTGGAGAAATTCTGGGCCGCCTCGATGATCGTGCGATGCAATCGGAACTGGATAAGGCGCGGGCGGACTTGCTGGTGGCGCAGAACAACGTGAAGTACAAGCAAGCGGAAAACCAGGCCAAGGAAGCAAATTTGAAGCGGCAGCAGTTGCTGCGCACTTCCGGATTGAGCAGCGATGCCGATCTGGAGCAGGCGGAATTCGAAGCGAAGGCTACGGCATATGAAATCGACAGTTGGAATGCGCTGGTGAAGAGCAATCAGGCGCAAATTCAGAGCCTGAATATTGAGTTGGAGCAGACACAATTTCGAGCGCCGTTTTCGGGAGTAGTGGCGCGGCGCTATGTGCGGGTGGGTCAGACGGTGAGCAAGGATGATCCTTGCTTCCGCGTGAGCCAGCTCGGGCCGCTGCAAGTGAATTTCCAGGTCCCGGAGAGCTCGGGAGAAAAGCCGTCGGTCGGTTCGTCAGTGAAACTCAGCATCGTTGCCAACGAGAAGCGATCGTTCACCGCGCGGATCATCAAAGTCGGTCCAACGGTGGATCCAGCGAGCGATAGTTTTGACGTGACGGCGCAGCTCGATGGCAATGTCTCAGGCCTGAGTCCGGGAATGGCCGTGCGCGTCTCCTGGACGCCGCGCGGAGCATCGGGCAGCCACTGAGCGATTGCCATGCGCTTCGGGCCCACAAGTCTTAACCTTCCCAGCGTGCTGGCCAAGGGCCTGCACCGCCCGAAGCTGCGCTCCGATCTGAGGGTCAGCGAGCAACACGTTGCGGGCGAGACGAGTTTCATCGTCAAGATCGTCGACACATCTTCGTATAACCGCTACGGCGCGTTCGAATACGAACTTCTCACTCTATTTGACGGCACGCGAACTCCGGCGGAAGTCGCTACGGACCTGACCGAGCTGCATCCGGAAAATCCAGTGGAAGAAAGCGACGTGCTGGAATTTCTGGATTCGACGGATCCCAACTTGTGGGAACGTTCGGTCGGCGAGAAAAATCTGGCGGTGCTCGAGCGCATCCGCGACGAGCGCAAGTCACGCATCAATCAATCGAGCCTACTCTACATTTATTTCAAAGCTTGGAATCCCAACCGCACTCTGGCGCGCATGGAGCCTTACATGCGCTGGTTGTATACGCCGGGTTTTGTGATTTTTTCGATCGTCATCTTCATTATTGCAATGAGCATTTTGGCCGGCGATTGGGCGCGGGTGCAGAAGGACACCGAAGCGCTTTATTCTTTTACCGGCAAGAGCGCTTACGACATTTGGGCGTTCTGGATCATCATGTTGTCGCTCGGGGCCGTTCACGAGTTCGGGCACGGGCTTACTTGCAAGCACTACGGGGGAGACGTGAATCAGATGGGCTTCCTGCTCATTTATTTCACGCCGGCTTTTTACACCGACACGACGGACATTCTTCTCTTCGAATCCACGGCCCCGCGCGAATACGTGATCTTCGCGGGCATCTGGGTGGAACTGGTAGTCTGCTCGATTTCCACGATTATTTGGGCGCTCTCCGTGCCTGGCTCGATCGTAAACGATCTTGCTTACAAGACTCTGCTGTTGAGCGGGATCACCGGAGCGATGCTGAATCTCAATCCGTTGATCAAGGCGGATGGTTACTATGCGATCTCGCAGTTCCTGCATATCGACTCGTTGCGCGAGGAATCCTTCGCGTATCTGCAGGCCTGGTTCCAGCATTATATCCTGCGGCGGAAAGTGGACCTGCCGCCAGCGAGCCGGAAGCACCGGCGCGTGTTCCTGGCCTTCGGAATTTCCGCGATTACCTACAGCACTTTGCTTTTGTTCATCGTGCTCTCGTTCGTCACCAATGTGTTTGTGAGCAAAATGGGTGATTGGGGATACATCGTAACTGCGATCGCGCTTTATTTTCTTCTGCGCAAGAACGTGCGGCAGGCGATTCCGCACGTGCGCGGCTGGTGGCTGAAGACGCGGGAGGCATACATGCGCTGGAAGATGACTCGAAAGCAGCAGGTAGCGGCGGCGGCCGTAGCGGTGTTGCTGATCGTGCCGCCGTTTGCGTCGAAAATTTCGAGCGAATTTGTCTTGGAGCCGGCATCCGTCTCGCAAGTGCGCGCGCTCGTTTCCGGGCAGGTTCGCAACGTGAAGGTGCGGCCGGGCGATTTGGTGCAAGCCGGCGATGTATTGGCGGAGTTGAGTAATCCCGAGCTTACGGCGCGCGAGGCCGCGGCGGCTGGAGAATTAGGCTTGAACGAGAGCGCTTTGCGGACCGCGCAGGCGCGCTCTGCATTCGCGTCGGTGGGCCAAGCTTCCGCGGAACATGAGCAGATGGGTGCCGAGTTGAGCGCGGCGCAAATAAAATTGTCCCAGCTTACGCTGCACGCGCCTGCTTCTGGAATGGTAGCGACACCGGATTTGATCGCGCAGCCGGGTGAATTGGTGAAGGAAGGCGAGGATGTGCTGCGCATCGTCGACCGCTCGAACATGCGCGCGCGAATTCTGGTGCGCGATTGGGAAGTGCAGGACATCAAGATAGGCCAGCCCGTGAAGATCCAGGTGCAGGCGCATCCATATAGTGGGTACGAAGGCCGCGTCGAGAAGATTCTCCCGGCGGCGGCGCTAGATCAGCCGGTTTCGCAGCCCATCAAGCTCGAGCGCCAGGGCCAAGTGGTGGCGAATTATTTTGCTGTTGAGGTGCTGATCCCAAATCCGGACGGCAGCTTGCTCGAAGGGATGACGGGAACGGCCAAGATCACTGGCGAGAGAGCATCGTTGGCCTGGCAATGGGGCCGGGGATTCTGGCGTTGGGTCCGGCTGCAGGTCTGGTAGCCGTCGCACAATCTTAAATTTGGTTTTTCACTTCCGGCTTCGGCTCGAAGCGTTGCACTCCGCTCCGAATCACGCACATCGAACGCGTTCAAACGTTCGATTGGAGGATGATTGGCTCACTCTCGATCGAAATCAAATCCTAAGCGACACTCGCCATCGTACGAGGCGATCGGCCAATTCTATGACGATCTTTGGGGAGAGCTTCCGCTTCAATGGACCGCGGCGCGCAGCCGGTTGTTGGCGCCGGTCCTGTCGCAAGCGAAACAAGTGTGCGATCTCGGCTGCGGGTCGGGCGTCACCGCGATGGAATTTGGGCGCCGCGGTATGAAAGTTTTCGCGCTCGATTTTTCAAGCGAGATGTGCCGGATGACGCGCGAGAAGGCCCGCGCCGAGCATCTCGATGTGAAAGTCGCCCGCGCCGATATGCGCACGTTCCATCTGCCCGTGCAGGTCGATTTGGTCACCTCCGAATGGGGAGTGATCAACCATCTGCGGCGGCGCGCCGACCTGGTGCGCACTTTCCGCCAAGTTGCTCGCGCTCTGCGGCCCGGCGGCTACTTTTATTTCGATCTTCATCAACGCAAAGTCTACGAAGAACAATGGTCAGGCACAGATGTCGGCGAGGGCGTCAGTAGAAGGACGGGAAGAAGGTTCTTCGTGGTTCAGCGCGGCGGCTTCGAGCGGAATCGCAGGACGGGTTGGACGGAGATCACTGTGTTCGTTGAACGAGCTGGAGGACTTTGGGAACGGCACGGGGAACGAGTCGAGGAGATCTTCTGGCCGCACGGAGAAATTGTCCGCGATCTCAAAAGAGCCGGATTCCGGCTCCTGCAATTCTTTGATTTTGCCGATGCCCAGTCGGCGCCGAGTGCGAAAAAGTTGGCCGGCGGCCTGCGTAC